>Ga0208243_1000025_pt1 | contig 233901 bp, 221 predicted proteins | sample Subbio2Aug_QV12A_FD_184826 | JGI IMG/M metagenome (GOLD analysis project Ga0208243, IMG submission 184826) | Serpentinite rock and fluid subsurface biosphere microbial communities from McLaughlin Reserve, California, USA - CR12Aug_QV12A (SPAdes) | ecosystem: Environmental > Terrestrial > Deep... | reverse complement strand
CCCGGGCCTCGGCTTCGGCGGCGGCCGCCGCCGCATCGGCCGCCACGGCTTCCTTGCCGGCGGTCTTCAGGCGCACCCGCACATGCAGGGCACAGGCGACGAACAGGCTCAGGCAGAGCAGGGTCTGCAGCACCGCCATCAGGGTGGAGGCGCCGGACTCGCCGCTGGTGGCACGCACCACGCCTTCGGTGAAGTAGAGCCAGACCAGCAGGCTGACCCAGCGGTAGGTGTACATGCGGTTCTTCAGCAGGCCGGCCAGCGGCAGGGCCAGCGGCAGCACTTTCAGGGCCCACCATGAGCCGCCCGGTCGCAGCGGGGCCACCACCATTTCCCAGGCCAGTCCGACCGCCATCAGCCCGATCAGGCTGCCCACCGCGAGCCAGCGGGTGGTCTGGATGGCAGAGCGGGCGTCGGGTGCGGTCATGGCGGGGGTGTCCGGGAGGGCTGTGGAGGGGGTTCCCGGGGGTCCGGGGCGGGCTGGCATGATACCGGGATGACCCTGTCCGAACGGCTCGCCGCCGCTGAATCCCTGCTGCGCACGCTGTGGCGGAACGCGCGCAGTTTCCCCTGGCGCAACACCGCCGTGACCCTGCGCGAGCGCTTCCGGGAAGACCGCCTGGGCGTCACCGCCAGCAGCCTGACCTTCACCACCTCGATCTCGCTGGTGCCGCTGTTCACCGTGGCGCTGGCGGTGTTCAGCGCCTTCCCCATGTTCGACCGGCTGCAGGTCACGCTGCAGCGCTGGCTGGTGCAGAGCCTGGTGCCGGACAACATTGCCCGGCAGGTGCTGACCTACCTGAACCAGTTCTCCAGCAAGGCCTCGCAGATGGGCTGGGCCGGTGCGCTGGTGCTGCTGGTCACCGCACTGGCCCTGATCCTGACCATCGACCGCAAGCTCAACGACATCTGGCGGGTGCGCCAGCCCCGCTCCCTGACCCAGCGGGTGCTGGTGTACTGGGCGGTGCTCACGCTGGGGCCGCTGCTGCTGGCCGGCAGTGTCACCGTCACCTCGTATGCCATTGCGTATTCGCGCGGTGTGCCGGGCAGCCTGACCGGCACGGTGCGGCTGCTGCTCGATTCGCTGCAGGTGGTGCTGGTCACCGGCGGGCTGGCCGCGCTCTACCGCTATGTGCCCAACACCCGGGTGCGCTGGACCCATGCGCTGGTGGGTGGCCTGTTTGCCGCCACCGCGCTGGAGCTGGCCAAGCAGCTGCTGGGCTGGTACCTCAAGGCGGTGCCGACCTATTCGGTGCTGTATGGCACCTTTGCCACGCTGCCCATCCTGCTGGTCTGGTTCTATGTGGCCTGGGTCATCGTGCTGCTGGGGGCGGTGGTCACCGCTTACCTGCCCAGCCTGCTGACCGGTGTGGCCCGCCGGGGCGACACCCCGGGCTGGAACTTCCAGCTGGCGCTGGAGCTGATGGAGCGCCTGCTGGCCGTGCGCGATGCCGCGCCCCGGGGCCTGAGCCTGGAAGCGCTGGCCCAGAGCCTGCGGGTCGACCCGCTGCAGCTGGAAGAACCGGTGGGCGCCCTGGTGGCGCTGGACTGGCTGGGTCGGCTGAACGAGGAGGGTGAGCGTTATGTGGTGCTGGTCGACCCGGACACCACGCCCATGGCGCCGCTGGCCGAGCGGCTGCTGCTGGCCCGCCAGGCCAGCACCCTGCGCTTCTGGGACCAGAGCCGATGGGCCGACCTGACGCTGGCCCAGGCCCTCACGCCCGGCGTGCTGCCGCCGGGCGCACCGCCGGTGGTCAACGCCTGATCAGGCAGCCAGCGCCGGCGCGGCCTTGCGCTGAAGGAAGTCGCGCAGCGCAAACAGCGTGGCGTCGGGCGCTTCGGTCATCTGGTGGTGACCCACCGGCACCCTTGATACCTCCACCGTGCGGCCGGCGGCCCGCGCGGCTTCGATCAAACCTTGCGCGGCCTTGGGCGGCGTCATCTGGTCGGCTGTGCCCAGCACGAACAGCACCGGACAGCGGCCGTTCTTCATGGCCGCTTCGCCACCGGCATAACTGTCGCAAGCGACAAACCCGCGGTGGAACACGTTGACCGCCGGGTTGCTGCGCAGCACCCGCCGGCCCAGCGCCATGCCGGCACCGAACACCCAGGTGCCCGGGCCCAGCGCCGAGGGCGGCGCCGCCAGCGTGCTGCGCGAGAACACATTGACCATGCGCAGCGCCTTTTCGGGTTCCTCCAGCGAGGCCTGGATGAGCGCGGGCGACACCTTCATCGGGTACGCCGTGCCCACCAGCACCAGGTGGCTGATGCGGTCCGGGAACCGGGCCGCCGCTTCCATGGCGATCAGCGAGCCCCAGCTGTGGCCGACCAGCGCCGCCTGCTGCACGCCGGCGGCGTCCAGCAGCGCGCCCACGAAGTCGGCTGCGGCCTCCACCGAGGCGGGCGCTTCGCCGCCACTGCGGCAGTGGCCGGGCAGGTCGACGGCCAGCACATTGAAGCCGTGGTTCGCCAGGTAGCGGCTCTGCAGGGCCCAGACGCTGTGGTCGTTGAGCACGCCGTGGATCATGACCACGGTGGGCCTGGCGGCATCGAAAGGCTTGCCGCCGGTGTAGGCGTAGGTGGTCGCGCCGTTGACGGTGAGTTCCATGGTCAGGCTGCCTTTTCTGCGGCCTTCAGGGCGCGCTTGAGGTCGTCGATCAGGTCGTCGGCGTCTTCCAGGCCGATGGACAGGCGGATGGTGCCCGGGCCGATGCCCGCGCCCGCCAGGGCCTCGTCGCTCATGCGGAAGTGGGTGGTGCTGGCCGGGTGGATCACCAGCGAGCGGCAGTCGCCCACGTTGGCCAGGTGGCTGAAGATCTTGAGCGCTTCGATGAAGGCCTTGCCCTGCGCCCGGCTGCCCGCGATGTCGAAGCTGAACACCGAACCGGCGCCGCGTGCACCGAAGCGCAGGATGCGTTCGGCCAGCGCATGACTGGGATGCGATTCGAGCAGCGGATGCCCCACGCGTGACACCAGCGGATGGCTGGCCAGGAACTGCACCACCCGCTCGGTGTTGGCCATGTGCCGGTCCATGCGCAGCGACAGCGTCTCGATGCCCTGCAGGATCAGCCAGGCGGTGTGCGGGCTCATGCAGGCGCCGAAGTCGCGCAGGCCCTCGCGCCGGGCGCGCAGCAGGAAGGCGCCCACCGTGGACTCCTCGGTGAACACCATGTTGTGGAAGCCGTCGTAGGACTCGCTGAGTTCGGCAAAGCGGCCGTCGCGCGCGTGGGCGGCGTCCCAGTCAAAGCTGCCGCCGTCGATCAGCACGCCGCCGATGACGGTGCCATGGCCGCTCAGGAACTTGGTGGCCGAGTGGTAGACCAGGTCGGCCCCCATCTCCAGCGGGCGCACCAGGTAGGGCGTGGTCAGGGTGGAGTCGACCAGCAGCGGCACGCCGGCCTCGCGAGCGATCTGGCCGATGGTGGGCACATCAAGCACGTCCAGGCCGGGGTTGCCCACGGTCTCGCCGAAGAACAGCCGGGTGTTCGGCCGCACGGCCGCCTTCCAGCCGTCGACGTCGCCCGGCTTGACGAAGGTGGTCTCGATGCCGAAGCGCCGCATCGTGTAGTGCAGCAGGTTCTGGCTGCCGCCGTACAGCGCGGTGCTGGCCACGATGTGCGAGCCCGCGCCCATGAGGGTGGCCACCGCCAGGTGCAGCGCCGCCTGGCCGCTGGCCGTGGCGATGGCCCCCACGCCGCCTTCGAGCGCGGCCATGCGTTGCTCGAACACCGCGTTGGTGGGGTTGCTGATGCGGCTGTACACATGGCCGGCGCGCTCCAGATTGAACAGCGCGGCGGCATGGTCGCTCGACTCGAAGACGAACGACGTGGTCAGGTGGATGGGCACGGCGCGCGCGCCGGTGGCGGGGTCGGGCTGGGCGCCGGCGTGCAGCGCCAGCGTGTCGAACCCGGGGTCGGAATGACCGGCCATGGGGATGTCTCCTGATGTGGTTTCGCGGGGTATTGTGGGCTATATTGCTTCACCGCCCGGTCGGGCGGAAGACACAAGATTCCGAGGAGAACGGCCATGAAAGTCAGCGACATCCTGCGTGTCAAGGGCGGCACGCTCTACACCATCTCGCCGGAGGATTCGCTCCAGAGTGCGGTCGAGACCATGGCCCAGTACGACATCGGCTCGCTGGCCGTCATGGAGCACGGCGAGCTGGTCGGCATGCTGACCTTCCGCGAGCTGATCCACACGCTGGCCCGCAACGGGGGCCAGGTGGGCGGCAAGGTGGTGCGCACCGTCATGGACGACCACCCCATGAGCTGCACCCCCGAGACCGAGCTGGACCAGGTCCGCCCCATGATGCTGGAGAAGCACACCCGCTACATGCCGGTCATGGACAACAAGATGCTGATGGGCGTGATCAGCTTCTACGACGTGGCCAAGGCGGTGGTCGACAGCCAGAACTTCGAGAACCGCATGCTCAAGGCCTATATCCGCGACTGGCCCCAGGAAGAGGAAGGCGAAGCCGCCTCCGGCGAATCGGCCCGCGCTGCTCGGGGATAATCGGGCCGCATGAGCGGCAACACCCTAGGCACCCTGTTTTGCGTCACCAACTTCGGTGAATCCCACGGCCCGGCCATCGGCTGCGTGATCGACGGGTGCCCCCCCGGCCTGGCGCTGGACGCCGCCGACATCCAGACCGACCTGGACCGCCGCCGTCCCGGCACCAGCCAGTTCGTCACCCAGCGCAACGAGCCGGATGCGGTCGAGATCCTCTCCGGCCTCTATCAGGGGCAGACCACCGGCGCGCCCATCGCCCTGCTGATCCGCAACACCGATCAGCGCAGCAAGGACTACGGCGACATCCTGCAGACCTTCCGCCCCGGTCATGCCGACTACACCTACTGGCAGAAATACGGCATCCGCGACCCGCGCGGTGGCGGCCGCAGCTCGGCCCGCCTGACCGCGCCCACGGTGGCCGCCGGTGCGGTGGCCCGCAAGTGGCTGCGTGAACACCACGGCATCGAGTTCCGGGGCTGCATGACCCAGATCGGCGAGGTGGCCATTCCGTTCGAGAGCTGGGACCATGTGCGCCACAACCCGTTCTTCGCCCCGATGGCCGACACGTCGGCGCTGGAGGACTACATGATGGCGCTGCGCAAGAGTGGCGATTCGTGCGGGGCCCGCATCCGCGTCACCGCCACCGGCATGCCGGTGGGCCTGGGCGAGCCGCTGTACGACCGGCTGGACGCCGACATCGCCCACGCCATGATGGGCCTGAACGCGGTCAAGGGCGTGGAGATCGGGGCCGGCTTTGCCTGCGTGGCCGACAAGGGCAGCACGCACGGCGACAGCCTCACGCCAGACGGCTTTGCGGCCAACAAGGCCGGTGGCGTGCTGGGCGGCATCAGCACCGGGCAGGACCTGGAGGTGTCGATCGCCATCAAGCCGACCAGCTCGATCCTCATCCCGCGCGAGAGCATCGACGTCAACGGCGATGCCACCGAGCTCATCACCAAGGGCCGCCACGACCCCTGCGTGGGCATCCGTGCCACGCCGATTGCCGAGGCCCTGCTGGCCCTGGTGGTCATGGACCATGTGCTGCGCCACCGCGCCCAGTGTGGCGACGTGCGCACCGCCACCCCCGACATCGCAGCCCGCCAGCGGGGCTGACATGGCCGCCCAGGCCGTTGCGTTGGCGGTGCGGCCGTTTTCCTGGCTGAGCGCCAGCTATTTCGCCCACATCGGCTTCTTCAATCCGTACCTGCCGCTGTGGCTCAAGGAGCTGGGCTACGGCCTGCTGGCCATCAGCGTGCTGACCTCGGTGCAGTCGGCCACGCGGCTGTTTGCACCCTATGGCTGGGGCTGGCTGAGCGACCACACCGGCGAGCGTGTGCGCCTGCTGCGCTACGGCGCCACCGTGGCGTTGCTGGCTTCCCTGGGGCTGTGGTTCGACCTCGGCACCACCGGGCTGTTTCTGGTGCTGCTGCTGATGTTCACCCACACCAGCGGCATGATGCCCATGAGCGAGGCCGCGCTGGCCCACCTGGTCAGCCGTGACGGCGGCTTTGATGCGCGGCGCTATGGCCGGGTACGGGTGTGGGGTTCGATCGGTTTTCTGGTGACCGTGGTGGTGGCCGGCGCCTGGTTTGAACACACCGGCATGCAGAGCTTCCCGCTCTGGACCCTGGCCACGCTGGCGGCGGTGGCGCTGAGCACCTGGCGCCTGCCGGACGCCCGCGAGCCGGTGCACATCGAGCAAACTCGCCCACGCATCTGGCCGGTGCTGCGCCAGCCGGCGGTGGCCTGGTTCTTTGCGGCGGTGTTCTTCCATGTGCTGGCGCACATCTTCATCTACATCTTCCTGTCGCTCTACCTGGACTCGCTGGGCTACAGCAAGACGGTGATCGGCCTGTTGTGGGCGCTGTCGGTGGCCATCGAGGTGGGCTGGTTCTTCACCCAGGGCCGCTGGCTGCCGCTGCTTTCGCTGCCGGCCTGGCTGGTGCTGGCGGCCGGCCTCATGGCGCTGCGCATGGGCTTCACGGCCGCGCTGGCCAGCTCTCTGGCGGTGCTGGTGCTGGCGCAGGCGCTGCACGCCATCACTTTTGCGGCCCACCACACGGTGTGCATTGCCTGGATCAGCGAACACTTTCCGGGCCGTCTGCGCGGACGCGGCCAGGCGCTGTACGCGGTGCTCGGCTACGGCCTGCCCGGGGTGGTGGGCGGGCTGGCCGGTGGCCTGCTGAGTTCGGCGCTGGGTCTGGCCAGCGTTTTCTGGCTGTCGTCGGCCTGCGGCGTGGCCGCTGCCCTGTGTGCCCTGCGGGTGTGGCGGCTGCGGCGCGCACCCCGCAGCTGACGCATCAGCTGACGTATCAGCCGGCGCGAACCCGACGCGCCAGCCCCTCGATGGCCAGCTCGTAGCCATCGACCCCGAAGCCCACCACGATGCCGGCCGCTGCCGGCGACACATACGAGTGGTGGCGGAAGCTTTCGCGCGCGTGCACGTTGGAGATGTGCACCTCGAACACCGGCAGCGGCTTGACCCCGCTGATGGCATCGAACAGCGCCACCGAGGTGTGGGTGAAGGCGCCCGGGTTGAACACCACCCCGGCCAGCTCGCCGCTGCGGTGGCGCACGCCGGCCTGGTGGATGGCGTCGATGAGTTCGCCTTCGTGGTTGCTCTGCAGGGCCTCCAGTGTGAAGCCCAGGCGCTCGGCCGCGGCGCGGCCGCGGGCTTCCACATCGGCCAGCGTGGTGGCACCGTACACGCCCGGCTCGCGCGTGCCGAGCAGATTCAGGTTGGGGCCGTTGAGCAGCAGGATGGCGGGCATGGGGTTCTCCGGAATGCAGGCACTTTAAACCAGCGGCACCGACAGCCGTCGGATCACTTCGGCCGTGGCCGGCCGTACGCCGCGCCACCACACAAAGGCCTCGGCCGCCTGCTCCACCAGCATGCCCACACCGTCGGCCAGCGCCGTCACGCCGGCCTGCTGCGCCTGCCGCAGGAAGGGAGTGAGGCCCTTGCCATAGACCATGTCGTAGGCCAGTGCGCCGGGTGCAAACAGCCCGGGTGGCAGGGGCAGGGTCTCGCCGCTCAGGCCGGCCGAGGTGGCGTTGATCACCACGTCGAACGACTCGCCGGCCAGATCGGCGTAGCCCCCGGTCTGCAGCGCCGCATGGGCCGCGAAGTCGGTGCGCAGCGCATGGGCCTTGTCGGCGCTGCGGTTGGCCACCGCCAGCACCGCAGGCCCCTGGCCGGCCAGCGGCAGCAGCGCGCCGCGCGTGGCACCGCCGGCACCCAGCACCAGCACCCGCCGACCGCGCAGCGCATGGCCCAGGTTCACCTGGATGTCGTTCACCAGACCCACGCCATCAAAGTTCTCGGCCCACACCCGGTCACCGTCGAACTTGAGCGCATTGGCCGCACCGGCCAGCCGCGCCGCCTCGCTCGGGTCGGTGGCGAGCGCACAGGCTTCCAGCTTGAAGGGCAGGGTCACGTTGACACCCCGGCCACCCGCAGAACGGAAGGCCGCCACGGTGTCGGCGAACGCCTCGAGCGGGGAATCGATGGCGGTGTAGCTCAGGTCCTGCGCGGTGGCCTGTGCAAAAGCGGCATGGATCTGCGGCGACTTGCTGTGGTTGATGGGGTGGCCGATGACGGCGTAGCGGTCGGTCATGGGAGCAATCCGGGGATAGAGCGGAAAAGGGGCAGGGGCATTCGCGGAGCGGGGATTGTCTCGCAGCCGGCGCAACTACCATTTCAGGCATGAACACCTTGCAAATCGATTTCGTCTCCGATGTTTCCTGCCCCTGGTGCGCCGTGGGCCTGGGTGCCCTGGAGCAGGCTCTGCAGAACCTGCAGGGCACTGTGGCGGCCGACATCACCTTCCAGCCCTTCGAACTCAACCCGCAGATGGGTCCCGAAGGACAGGACATCGGCGAGCACCTGACCCAGAAGTACGGCAGCACACCCGAGCAGCAGACCCAGATCCGCGATACCATCCGCGCCCGCGGTGCCGAGGTGGGTTTCTCCTTCAATCCGGCGGGGCGTGGCCGCATCTGGAACACCTTCGATGCCCACCGCCTGCTGCATTGGGCGGCCGAAGAGGGCGCGCCCGGCCAGCAGATGGCCTTGAAGAAAGCACTCCTGGCTGCCTGCCACACCCGCAGCGAAGCCATGGGTCACCACGGTGTCCTGCTGGCCTGCGTGGCCGAAGTCGGACTGGATGAAGGGCGCGCCCGCCCCATCCTGGCCAGCGACGAATTCATCGAGGCCGTGCGCGAACGCCAGGCCTTCTTCACCGGCCACGGCATCCACTCGGTGCCTGCGGTCATCGTGAGCCAGCGACACCTCATCTCGGGCGGGCAGCCGGCGGCGGTGTTCGAGCAGGCGCTGCGCCGGATCGCGGCCGGCGAGGTCTGAGGCAGCCGGCGCCGGATCAGCCCTGCGGCGGGTTCGCCGCGTCCTCGTCCAGGGCCGCCATGCTGGCATCGAGCAGGGCGTGAAGGGCAGCCACCTGTTCCAGCCCCAGTTTCCGGTTCAGTGCGGTCTGGGCGGTCTTCCAGGCGCGCTGGCCTTCCGCCCGGATGGCGCGGCCAGCGTCGGTGGCCTCGACCAGGCGGCTGCGGGCGTTCTCGCCGGCCCCGATGGTGAGCCAGCCGTGGGTCACCATCGGCTGCAGGTTGCGGGTCAGGGTCGATGCGTCCATGTGCATGCGCCGCGCCAGATCGCCGGGGCGGATCGGCCCGAGCTTGACCACGTGCGAGAGCAGTGCGTACTGCGTGTTCTTCAGGCCCACCGCCGCCATGTACTGGTCGTAATGGCGCGTCACCATGCGGCCGAGCTGCCGGATCTTGAGGTTGGTGCAGCCCTGGGGCAAGGCAGATTCTTTCATGCTATAAATTGTAGATGCAAGTGTTGCAGATGCAATTGACGGGAGGAACTCATGTCGGCACAGCAAACCCTTGAAGACTGGCAGCAGGCCGAGCAGGCCGTGCGCAACCGGCTCGGACGGCCGGGTGTGGCGCCCCGCGACAAGACGTTCGGCATGACGGGCCTGCAGGTGTTCGACGCCATCTTCAGCGGCGAACTGCCGGCCCCGCCGATCGGCGACACGATGGACTTCATCCCGGTGCACATCGAGCATGGCCTGGCGGTGTTCCAGGGCAGACCGCAGCAGCGCCACTACAACCCGCTGGGCACGGTGCACGGCGGCTGGTTCTGCACCCTGCTCGACTCCGCGGTGGGCTGTGCGGTGCACACCACGCTGCCGGCCGGCAAGGGTTACACCACGCTGGAGCTGAAGGTGAACATGCTGCGCCCCCTGACCGATGCGGTGCCTCTGGTGCGTGCCGAAGGCCGGGTGATCCACGCAGGCCGTCAGGTGGCCACCGCCGAGGGCCGCATCGTCGGTCCGGACGGAAAGCTGTACGCCCACGCCACCACCACCTGCATGATCTTTGATCATGCGGCCCAGGCCTGAAGGACGGACCATGCGCGCCTTTGTCCTGGAGCGTTACGGCCGGCAGCAGTTGCTGAAGTTGTCCGATGTGCCTGCCCCGGAGCTGCGGGACGACGAGGTGCTGGTGGAGGTACACGCCGCTGGTGTCAACCCGCTGGACGCCCGCATCCGCGACGGTGCGTTCAAACTCATCCTTCCCTACCGACTGCCGATCGTGCTCGGGCACGACGTGGCCGGTGTCGTGCTGGCCCGTGGCCCCGACGCACAAGGGTTCGAGCCGGGTGACGAGGTGTACGCCCGGGTCGACGATTTCCGCATCGGCACCTTTGCCGAGCAGGTGGCAGTGAAGGCGTCGTCGCTGGCGCACAAGCCCCGGAATCTGTCGATGGTGCAGGCTGCCTCGGTGCCTCTGGTGGGCCTCACGGCGTGGCAGGTGCTGGTCGTGCGCGCCGGGGTGAAACCGGGGCAGAAGGTGTTCATCCAGGCCGGCTCCGGCGGGGTGGGCACGCTGGCGATCCAGCTGGCCAGGCACCTGGGAGCCACCGTGGCCACCACGGCGGGTGCTGCCGGCATGGTGCTGGTGAAAGACCTGGGCGCCGATGTCGTCATCGATTACCGCAGCCAGGACTTTGCGGCGGTGCTGCGCGACTGCGACGTGGTGTTGAACAGCCAGGACGCGGCAACGCTGGCGAAGTCGGTTCGGGTGACCCGAGCCGGTGGGCAGCTGATCTCCATCTCGGGCCCGCCCGATCCGGCATTCGCCCGCGACATCGGTGCGTCGGGCCTGGTGAGGCTGGTCATCGGACTGCTCAGTCTGGGCATACGTCGCAAGGCCAAGGCACGGGGCGTGCACTACTCGTTCCTGTTCATGAAGGCAGACGGGGCGCAGCTGCAGGCCATCACCTGCTTGATCGAGGAAGGCGCGATCCGCCCGGTCGTCGACCGGGTGTTTCCCTTCGAGTCGACCCCGGAGGCGCTGGCCTATGCCGACATCGGCCGGGCCAAGGGCAAGGTGGTGATCCGGATGAAATGACAAAGGGCTAGCACCTTCTGCCCTTCATCAATGGCTGATGCTGCAACGGGCCGTGGTCAGTGGGCCCGGAGGTCCTTGAACTCAGCGCCTGTCCTCTGTTGTTCCCACATCTGCTGGTAAATGGACTCTAGCTGCCGAGCCATACGAGCGGTATCAAAAAGCCGTGATGTCCGCAGTGACTGTGTCATGCGTTGTCGCAACATCTTCAGCTCTTGGGGCCGGACGTACCAGTCCACCGCTTGGGCTACATATTCCGCCGCCGAGTGTGCGATCAGTTCATCCATGCCTGCGCTGCGCAGGACGCTTGTGCACATCCTTGCCGAAAATGTCTGGCCCGTGAATGTGAGTATCGGCAGGCCGACGCAAAGGGCATCTGTGGCAGTCGTACCTGAAGAACTTGGCGTGGTGTCGAGGTAAAGATCCGCCAGTGCCAGCCGCTGCAAGTAGGCTCTTCTTGAAACCCGATCGGCGAATCGGACACGTGCTGCATCGACGCCAAGGGAGTTGAGTTGCTTGTGCAGGTTCCGTCTCCCTTCCTCAGTTTCTACTGAGATCCACAGCAGGCTGTCTGGAGTGCGGGTCAGGATTTCAGCCCACAGACGAAGCAGTGGTGGACTGACTTTGAAAAAGTTGCCGAAACTGCAGAACACAAAAGCATCTGCAGGAATGTCGTATTGCTCGCGGCAGGACTCCATATTCACAACCGGCCAGTCGGCGCTCGCCTGGTAGGCATCCACCCATGCCACCCGCTCCGCGTAATGCTGACGCAACTCGCTCGGTATGAGCGCGTCGTCGGCAAGTATGTAGTCCATGTTCGGAATCCCGCTGGGACCGGGGAAGCCCAGATAGCCCGCCTGAACCGGCGCGACCCTTGCAGCAAAAAGATCCGCCCGGTTGTTCAGGGTGTGGCCGCCCAGATCGATGGCGATGTCGATTCCCCTGGACTTCGACGCCTCCTGGATCGCCGCCACGGTCTGGCCAGCGATATCGTGGAAATGGTCTGCAGCCCGTTTGACACTCTCCAGCGCCGGCGATGGCGGCTGCCGACCCGTGAGAAACACATGGACCTCAATGACACTGCGGTCGTGTGCCCTCAGAACCGGCTCCATCAGGTAAGTGACCGGATGCTCACCCCAATCGGCCGAGAAGTACCCCACCCGGATCTTCCTGGTCTCGGTACCGATATCGGTACGGGTGGCCGTCACCGGCTGAGGGTTCTTGCCCCCACCCAGCCGGTTGGTCACGAAGTTCTGTATGGCCCGCAACAGCAGCGCGGGATCGTCCTGCGTCACGATGGCTTCGAACGGTGTCATGGCGAGATGTCCGTCCATCAGGGCGGTCCTGATGAGGGCCTGCTCGGCCTCTTCGTCCTCCAGATCGCAGATGTGTCGCCTGGCCATCAGGCGGCCTCCGCGGCACCAATGCAAGGTCGGATCAAGCCGAAGTGCTTCGGTGAAGTGGTGGATGGCATCGGTGTACCGGCGCATGCCACTGAGCAATTGCGCCAGGTTGGCGTGCCCCAGCGCATTTCCGGGCTGAAGAGAAATGACCTGACGGAAGCACTTCTCCGCCTTGGCGGATTCCCGTGCCGTGTCGTATGCGGCACCCAGGTTCAACCAGACCAGCGGATCGGATGGCTCCAGACGCCCGGCCTCTTCCAGAAGAGCGATCGCCTCGCTCACCTCTTTGTTCTGTATGTGAGCGGCTGCCAGATTGATGCGGATCTGCCGCACCTGGGGCGCCAGCTTCAGTGCCGCCTGAAAATCTCGAATGGCATCACCGAGTCGGTGCAGCGCGAACAAGGTGTTGGCCCTGTTGTACAGGTAGTCTGCTCGGTCGGGCTGGGTACTCAGCGCAGCCTCGAAGCATGTCAGGGCTTCATCAAATCGACCCAGGGCACGCAGCGCCTCCCCCTTGTTGGTCAGCGCGCCTGGATTGGGCTGCTCCAGCGCCAGCGAGCGGTCACAGGCCTCCACGGCTCGGGTGTGTTCACCACGCTGGTTGAGCAGATAGGCCAGGTTGCACAGAACGTCAGGCTGCTGCGGGGCAAGCCTGAGCGACGCTTCAAAGAGTCGCTGCGCCTCCGTTGGATTGCCGCGCTGAAGCTCTGCTATGCCCCATTGATTCATGATCGCCGGGTGGTTCGGTTGCGCAGCAAGCGCCATGCGGTAGCCTTGAATGGCGGCGTCCAGCTTGCCTGCCCGGTGTGCGGCCAGGGCACCTTGCATGATCAGTTGAAGTGAACTCATTTGAGATCGGAGGGAGAGGTCTGAAGCGCCCGCGCAATCCGGTGCTTCTTCACTGTCGGCCGGGGCACCGGGTGGGGCAGGTGGCTGAACCAGGCGCGCACGTCCTCGTCCAGTCCGACGCCGTGCATGTAGTTGTAGAGCGCCTTGCGCAGGCCGGTGCCCAGGGCGTCGTGGTCGACGCCGGTGGGGTCGATGAAGCCGATGTCGTTGCGCGCGAAGGTCACCGGGGGCAGGGGGATGAGTTCGATGCCGTAGTCCTGCGGGTTCAGCCCCACCGGTGAATGCACGGTGCAGCTGAAGCGGTGGAAAAAGCCGCTCTGGATGCAGCCGTTCTCGAACAGCTGGCGCACGTATTCGAGCGCGTCCACCGTGTCCTGCACCGTCTGCGTCGGAAAGCCGTACATCAGGTAGGCGTGCACCAGGATGCCGGCGTCGCTGAAGCCCTTGGTGACCCGCGCCACCTGCTCCACCGAGACGCCCTTCTTCATCAAGGTCAGCAGCCGGTCGCTGGCCACTTCCAGGCCGCCGCTCATGGCGATGCAGCCGCTGTCGGCCAGCAGCTGGGCGAGTTCGGGCGTGAAGGTTTTTTCGAAGCGGATGTTGCCCCACCAGCTGATGGGCAGGCCTCGCTTCAGCAGCTCTTCGGCCAGGGCCTTGAGCGCCTTGGGTGGTGCGGCTTCGTCCACGAAGTGGAAGCCGGTCTGGCCGGTCTCTTCCACGATGCGTTCGATGCGGTCGGCCAGGGTCTGGGCGGTGGCGGTCTCGTAGCGGCCGATGTAGTCCAGGCTCACATCGCAGAAGCTGCATTTCTTCCAGTAGCAGCCGTGGGCCACGGTGAGCTTGTTCCAGCGGCCGTCGCTCCAGAGCCGGTGCATGGGGTTGAGCATGTCCACCAGGCTGAGGTAGTGGTCCAGCGGCAGACCGTCCCAGGTGGGCGTGCCCACGTCCTCGAACGGCACGTCCGGCTCGGCCAGGTTGACGTACTGCACCTCGCCGGCCTCGTTGCGCAGGAAGGTACGCACCAGGCGCTGGCGGCCCCGCTTCCCTTGCAGGTGTTCCAGCAGGGCCAGTAGCGGGCGCTCGCCGGCGTCCAGGGTCACGAAGTCGACGAAGTCGAACAGGCGCGGCTCGCGCAGGTCGCGCAGCTCGGTGTTCACATAGCCGCCGCCCAGCGCCACCACCACATCGGGCCGGTGGGTCTTGATGGTCTGGGCGATGCGCAGCGCGGCATACACCGCGCCGGGGAAGGGCACCGAGAGCAGCACCAGGGTCGGGCGGTGCTGCTCCAGCGCCTGCAGGGTGAGGCGCTGCAGGATCTCGTCGATCAGCGTGGGGGGCGCAGCCAGGGCCTGTCCCAGCGGGTCGAAGGTGGGCTGGCTGCTGGCGAGGGATTCGGCGTAGCGCACGAAGGCGAAGCGTTCGTCCACCGCGTCGCGGATCACGTCGGCCAGGTCGTCCAGGTAGAGCGTGGCGATGTGCCGGGCCTTGTCCTGCACGCCCAGGGCGCCAAAGGCCCAGGCCAGCGGGTCGCCCGAACCGTCGTCCTCGTACTGTTCCAGTGCGGCGAAGCGCGGACCTTCGGGCAGCAGCTCGCGCGCGGCAATGCGGTGCGCCAGCGTGCTGTCGCGCCCCTGCAGGAAGGCGATGGTCGGGGCGATGGTGCGGCGGTAGCGCGCGAATTCGGCCAGGAAGGTCTGCGCGCCCGCGCTGCGCTGTTTCACCGGCAGGGCTTCGGCCCGCTCGCGGATGGCGTCCAGCCCGGCGGGCTGGAACAGCGCCAGCACCAGGGCCAGGGCCAGGTCGGTCTGGTGCGCGTCCACCTGGCGCGAGCGCAGGAACCCGGTGAGGTAGGCGGTGGAGGGGTAGGGCGTGTTCAGCTGCGTCATCGGCGGGATGACGGACAGCACGCGCAGCGGTTCGGTGGGCATGGGGCGGTCCGGGGGAAGCCGGCAGTGTACCGGCGGCCCCCGTGCCCCATGGCCTGCAGGGGCTGTCTTCAGCGCACGCTGGCCGGCAGCACCAGGCCGCCGTGCAGGCGCGGCTGGCGCGCCTCGTCCCACTGCTGCACTGTCTCGGCCACGGCATCCGCCGTGGCGGCCGACAGTGTCCAGCCGAGGTGGCCGTGGCCGGTGTTGTAGAACACGTTGGCGCGGCGGCCGGGGCCCACGCGGGGCATCATGTCCGGCAGCATGGGCCGCAGACCGGCCCAGGGCACCACCTGGCGCGTGCTCACGCCAGGGAAGCACTGGTTCACCCAGCGCACCAGCGGGGCGATGCGGTCGGCGCGGATGTCGCGGTTCACGCCGTTGAACTCGGCGGTGCCGGCCACCCGGAAGCGGCCATCGCCCAGGCGGCTGGTCACCAGCTTGGTCTCGTCGTCCAGCAGGCTCACCGTGGGCGCCGCCTGCTGGCTGGCCTCGTCGAGCAGGTTCACCGTGATGCTGTAGCCCTTGACCGGGTAGATGTTGACCCGGTCACCCAGCTGCGCGGCCACGGCCCGGCTGCCCACGCCGGCGCACACCACCAGGCCGTCGAAGGTGCGCGGCGCGTCTTCACCCGCGATCCACACCTGGGCCTGCTCGCCGTCGCTCTGCACCCTCTTCACTTCGACGCCGCAGACCATCTTCGCGCCACGCCGCTCGGCCGCCTGGGCCAGGCCGTTGGTGTAGCGGTGGATGTCGCCGGTGGCGTCGCTCTCGGTGTAGAAGCCGCCGAAGTAGTTGCCGGCCAGCGTGGGCTCGATGGCCTTCATCTCTTCCGGGGTCACGGCGCGGCGCGGCAGGCCGCCCTCGGCCAGCAGCTCGCTCACGCGGGCGGCGTGCTCGAAGCCGTCGCGGTGGCGGTAGATGTGCAGGATGCCGGCCTTCTTGAGGTCGAAGTCGATGCCCTCGGCCTCGGCCCAGCCGAACAGGTGTTCGCGCGCCGCAATCGCCAGCTTCGTGGTGGCCACGGTGTTCTGCCGGTAGCGCGGGATGCTGGCCGCGAACTCGGCGAACCAGCTCAGCTTGTGCCAGCTCGGGCGCGGGTTGACCAGCAGCGGCGCATCGGGCCGGAACATCCATTTCAGGCCCTTCCACAGGGTGGAGGGGTGGGTCCAGGTCTCGGCGTTGCTGGCCGAGAGCTGGCCGCCGTTGGCGAACGAGGTGTCCATCGCCGGGTAGCGTTGGCGCTCGAACAGGGTGACGGAAAAACCGCGGCGGGTCAGGGCATAAGCGGTGGTGACACCGGTGATGCCGCCGCCGATGATGGCGATCGAAGGCATGGATCAGGCTCCAGAAACGTCATGGGGAATGGGTCCGCCCGACCCGGATGGCCTGGCGGACGCCCCCTCTGTTTGGAACCTGAGAGATTCATGGCACGCGGGGTGCCACTTGCTCCTGCGGTGTGCCCGTTGACGAAACGGACCGCTCTTCAGAGTGTGTCTGACGGCACCGACCGGTCCTGGGGCCTGAGAGTTTCCGGGGCGGTTGCTCCTTCGGCGCCGGCCTCATGGCCGGGCTCTCCCGATGCGGTGCCCTCCCGAAGGAGGAAGCCACGAGTTTAACCGTGGCGGGTGGGGTATCGGTCCTGGTTCACTGTGCCTGAAGGTTGATCGAGCGGGCGATGCCCCGGAACTGGCTGGTCCCATCGGCATAGGCCTTGCCCACCGCATGGAGCGGCAGCGGGGCTGCCACCAGCTGGCTGTTGTTCTCCAGCTGGGTGCGCACGGTCGGGTCGGACAGGGTGTCGGTGATGGCCTTGTGCAGCGCGGTCACCACCGGCTCGGGCGTGTCCTTGCGGACGAAGTAGCCGGTCCAGATGTTGAACTGGAAGTCCTTGAGTGCCTTGCTCTCGCTGATGGCGGGGTAGTCCTTCACGCCGTCCAGGCGTTGCCCGTTGAGCATGGCCAGCACCTTGACCCGGCCCTGCTTGTGCATCTCGTCGTACTTGCGGCCGTAGGGCGCGAGAAAGATGTCGACCTGGCCCCCCATGAGATCCTGGTCGGCCGGTGCGGCGCCCTTGTAGGGGATGTGCACCATCGGAATCCCGGTCACCTTCGACAGGTGCTCGCCCAGCAGGTGGTAGAACGAGCCCGGCCCGACGCTGGCAAAGGTGATGGGTCGGCCGGCCTCTGCCGCTTTGCGTGCATAGGCCAGCAGCTCGTCCACGTTGCTGGCCGGGATGTCCTTGCGGGCCACGAAGGCGATCTGTGCGGTGGCGATCATCTGCACCAGCCGGAAGTCCTCGCTCTTGAACTTGATGGAGCTCATGGCCAGCGGCGCCAGGATCAGTTCGTTCGGCGAGCCCTGGAACACCATGTGCCCGTCGGCCGGCTGGGCCAGCAGCTTCTGCGCGGCAATCGAACCGCTGGCACCGCCCAGGTTCTCCACGATCACCGGCTGGCCGAGCTGCTTCGACAGCGCGTTGTTCACGCTGCGGGCAATCACATCGGACAGGCCGCCGGCGGGGTAGGGCACCAGCAGGGTCACCGGGCGGCTGGGAAAGGTCTGGGCCGACGCGGCGGCACAGCCGGCCAGCAGCAGGCCGGCCAGCCAGGGGCGAAGGCGTTGAATGACGGTCATGGCAGTCTCCTCTGTTCTCAGGGTTGGGGGGAAAGCAGGTCTTCTGCCAGCGCCACCCAGTAGCGGGCGCCGGTGGGAATGTTGGCATCGTTGAAGTCGTAGGCCGGGTTGTGGACCATGCACGCACCGTGCTGGTCGCCCGCGCCGTTGCCGATCAGCAGGTAGCTGCCGGGCACGCGCTGCAGCATGAAGGCGAAGTCTTCGCTGCCGGTCAGCATCGGGCCGTCGGCCTGCACCTGATCGGCCTGGAAGTGACGCTGCGCCACCGCCAGCGCACGCCGGGTCTGCTCGGCGTCGTTCACCAGCACCGCATAACCCGGCCGCCATTCGATGCAGGCCTGCACGCCATAGCTCTCGGCCTGTGCGGCCACCAGGGCACGGATGCGCTGCTCCAGCAGCTTGCGCACCGCGGGGTCGAGTGCGCGCACGCTGAGCTCCAGCCGGACCGCGTCGGGGATCACGTTGTTGGCCTTGCCGCCCTCGATCGCCCCCACCGTGATCACCGCCGGCTGCAGGGGATCGACATTGCGCGACACCACCGTCTGCAGCGCCATCACCACCGAGGCGGCGGCCACGATCGGGTCGTTTGCCCGGTGCGGCATGGCCCCGTGGCCGCCGGTGCCCCGCAGCGTGATGCTGGCGTAGTCGGACGACGCCATCATCGGACCGGTGCGGAACACCAGATGGCCTTGCGGCACGCCCGGCATGTTGTGCATGGCAAAGATGGCGTCGCAGGGGAAGCGGTCGAACAGGCCGTCGTCCATCATGCGCAACGCACCGCCGCCGCCCTCTTCGGCCGGCTGGAAGATCAGGTGCAGCGTACCGTCGATGCTGCTGTGCAGCGCCAGGTGCCGGGCAGCGGCCAGCAGCATGGCGGTGTGGCCGTCGTGGCCGCAGGCGTGCATGCAACCCTGGTGCACGCTGCTCCACGCGGCGCCGCTGGTCTCGACGATGGGCAGGGCGTCCATGTCCGCGCGCAGCCCGATGCACCGGGCGCTGTCGCCGCGCCGCAGCCGGCCCACCACGCCGGTGCCGCCCACGCCCTCGGTCACCTCATAGCCCCATTGCCGCAGCTGAGCGGCCACCACACCGGCGGTGCGGTGCTCGGCAAAGGCCAGCTCGGGGTGGCGGTGCAGGTCCCGGCGCAGGGCCACGAATTCGGCGTATCCGGTCGGTTCCAGGGCGGTGGCACTCAAGGCGGTCTCCACATGAAGTTTTCTGCATGCTAGGCCGCCGAAAAATCAAAGTCCAATGCATTGCGAATGAATAATCGATGCATTCGAGTGGAGGTTTCCATGACGCTCACCCAGCTGCGCCACTTCGTCGGTCTGGCCCAGGCCGGCTCGTTTGCCCAGGCCGCACGCTTGCTGTTCCTGACCCAGCCGGCGCTCAGCCGCAGCATCCAGGCGCTGGAAGAAGAGCTGGGCGCACCGCTGCTGGACCGGTTGGGCCGGCGCATTGCGCTCACACCACTCGGGCATGAGGTGCTGGACCGCGCACGCCGGCTGGTGTCGGAGGCCGACGCGCTCAAGCAGGTCAGTCAGGGTCTGCAGGCCGGGCTCATCGGTCGCCTGCGCATGGGCCTGAGTTCAGCCCCCGGCGTGTTGCTGTCGCAGCCGCTGCTGGGCCACATGGCGCGTCGCCACCCGCGGCTGCAGGTGGAGATTTCGCGCGGCAACACGGCGGTGCTGATCGACGCGCTGCGCGAGCAGCGTCTGGATGCGGTGGTGGTCGACGTGCGCTCGGTGCGGCCAGCGGCCGACCTGCGCATCGACCAGGTGTTCGAGCTGCCAGCCGGCTTTCTGGTGCGGCCCGACCATCCGCTGCTGCGCCGGCGCAAGGCGTTGCAGTTCAGCGATCTGCTGGCCTACCCGGTGGCCTCCACCCCGCTCAGCGACGAGGTGGCCCGCCTGCTGATGGAGCGGTATGGCACACAGGCCAATCCGGACGACTGCGTCACCCTGCGCAGCGACGAGACCCACAGCCTGGTCGAGGTGGCCCGGCAGAGCGAGGTGGTGGTGCTCACCGTGTGCGCGGCAGCGCCGGGCCTGGTGCCGGTGCCGCTGCAGCCGGCGTTCAGCGCCACCGGCCGCTTCGGCATGGTGACGCTGGCACGGCGCTCGGAGGCACCCGCCCTGCGCATCGTGCGCGAGGCCCTGCCGGCGTGGTTGCCGGCCGGTGCCGGCCCGACGCCGGTCAGTACTCGCTGAGCGGCACGCAGCTGCAGAACAGGTTGCGGTCGCCCCAGACGTTGTCCACCCGGCCCACCGACGGCCAGTACTTGGTCATCGGGCGGTCGGCCTTGAGGGTGGAGGCCACCTCGCGGCTGTAGGGGTGTGTCCAGTCGGCGGCCATGAGGCTGGCGGCGGTGTGCGGTGCGTTCTTCAGCGGGTTGTCGTCCTGCGGCCAGGTGCCGTTCTCGATCAGCCGGATCTCTTCGCGGATGGCGATCATGGCGTCGATGAAGCGGTCCAGCTCTTCCAGCGTCTCGCTCTCGGTGGGCTCGACCATCAGGGTGTTGGCCACCGGGAAGCTGAGCGTGGGGGCGTGGAAGCCGTAGTCCATGAGGCGCTTGGCCACGTCCTCGGCCATGACGCCGCAGCTGTCCTTGAGGTGGCGCAGGTCCAGGATGCACTCGTGGGCCACATGGCCGTTCTCGCTGGCGTACAGCGTGGGGAAGTGGTCCTTGAGCCGCTGGCTGATGTAGTTGGCCGACAGGATGGCCACCTCGGTGGCGCCCTTCAGGCCCTCGGCGCCCATCATGCGGATGTACATCCACGAGATCGGCAGCACCGCCGCGTTGCCCAGGGGGGCCGCCGAGACGGCGCCGACGCCGTTCACCGGCACGCCACCGGTGGCGTGACCCGGCAGGAAGGGCACCAGGTCTTCCACCACGCACACCGGGCCGACGCCCGGGCCACCGCCGCCGTGCGGGATGCAGAAGGTCTTGTGCAGGTTGAGGTGGCTCACATCGCCGCCGAACTCGCCCGGGGCGGCCACGCCCACCAGCGCGTTCATGTTGGCGCCATCCACGTAGACCCGGCCGCCGTGGCGGTGCACCAGCGCGCAGAGGTCCTTGACCTGGGTCTCGAAGACCCCGTGGGTGCTGGGGTAGGTGATCATCACCGCCGCCAGATGGGCGCTGTGCTGCTCGCACTTGGCCTGCAGGTCGGCCATGTCGACGTTGCCGTTCTCGTCGCATTGCGTCACCACCACCTGCATGCCCACCATCTGGGCGCTGGCCGGGTTGGTGCCGTGGGCGCTGCTCGGGATCAGGCAGATGTTGCGGTGGCCTTCGCCGCGCGAGCGGTGCCAGGCCTGGATGACCAGCAGGCCGGCGTATTCGCCTTGCGAGCCGGCGTTGGGCTGCAGGCTGATGCCCGAGTAGCCGGTGGCCTGGCAGAGCCAGTCGCGCAGCTGCTGGTCCAGCAGCTGGTAGCCGCGCTGCTGGTCGGCCGGTGCAAACGGGTGCACGTTGGCAAATTCCGGCCAGGTGATGGGGATCATCTCGCTGGTGGCGTTGAGCTTCATGGTGCACGAGCCCAGCGGGATCATGCTGCGGTCCAGCGCCAGGTCCTTGTCGGACAGGCTGCGGATGTAGCGCAGCATGCCGGTCTCGGAGTGGTGGCGGTCGAACACCGGGTGGGTCATGAAGTCGCTGCTGCGGCGCAGTTCGGCCGGAATGCGCGGCTCGATGCCTTTCTCGAAAGCGTCCAGCGACGGCACCGGCTGGCCGGCGGTGGCGAACACGCCCCACAGGGCCAGCAGGTCGTCGCGCGTGGTGGTTTCGTCCAGCGTGATGCCCACCAGCCCGGCATCGATGCGGCGCAGATTCATGCCGGCGTCCACCGCGCGCTGCAGCAGGTGGGCGGTCTGGGCGCCGGTGGCTACGGTCAGGGTGTCGAAGGCGGTGTCGTGGGCCAGCGTCCAGCCCAGCTGTTCCAGCCCCCGGGCCAGCACGGCGGTGAAGGCGGCCACCCGCTGCGCGATGCGCTTGAGGCCCTGCGGTCCGTGGTAGACCGCGTACATGCTGGCCACCACGGCCGGCAGCACCTGGGCGGTGCAGATGTTGCTGGTGGCCTTCTCGCGGCGGATGTGCTGTTCGCGCGTCTGCAGCGCCAGCCGGTAGGCGGGGTGGCCGTGGCGGTCCACGCTGACACCGACCAGACGGCCCGGCAGCGAACGCTTGTACTCGTCGCGGCAGGCCATGTAGGCGGCGTGCGGGCCGCCGGCGCCCATGGGCATGCCGAAGCGCTGGGTGGTGCCCACCACGATGTCGGCGCCCCATTCGCCGGGCGGCACCAGCAGGGTCAGGGCCAGCAGGTCGGCCGCCACCACGAAGGCGGCCTGCCGGGCATGCACCTGGTCCACATGGCCGCGCAGATCGGTGATCCGGCCACCGCTGGCCGGGTACTGGGCCAGCACCGCGAAGTAGTCGTCGCGGGCCAGTGCGGCCTGCCAGGTCTCGGCAGAGTCGGTCACCACCAGCTCGATGCCCAGCGGCTGGGCCCGGGTGCGGATCACCTCGATGGTCTGCGGATGGCAGTCGCCGCTGACCACGAACACATTCCCCTTCGCCTTGACCGAGCGCCTGGCCAGCGTCATGGCTTCGGCGGCGGCGGTGGCTTCGTCCAGCATGGAGGCATTGGCGATGGCCATGCCGGTGAGGTCGGTCACAATGGTCTGGAAGTTCACCAGCGCTTCCATGCGGCCCTGGGAAATCTCGGCCTGGTAGGGCGTGTAGGCGGTGTACCAGGCCGGGTTCTCCAGGATGTTGCGCAGGATCACGCCGGGCGTGTGGGTGCCGTGGTAGCCCTGGCCGATGAAGCTCTTGAGCAGGCGGTTCTGCTGTGCCACCGCCTTGAGTTCGGCCAGCGCGGCGGCCTCGGTCACGGCCGGGGGCAGCTGCATGCCGGCGCTGCGGGCGATGCTGCGCGGCACGATGGCCTCGATCAGGGCGCGGCGCGAGGCCTCACCGATCACCGACAGCATGTGCGCCTCGTCGGACGGGCCGATGCCGATGTGGCGGGCGATGAATTCGCCGGGGTTCTCAAGGTCGCCCAGGGGCTTGACGGAGGGCATCAGCATGGCGGTGTCCTGCGGTGTGAAAGATGACGGAGGGGGATCAGGCGTTGGCCGAGAAGGCGTCGTAGGCGGTCTTGTCGAGCAGGGCGTCGACCTGCTTCGGGTCGGACAGGCGCACCTTGAAGAACCAGCCGGCGGCCAGCGGGTCGCTGTTGGCCAGCGAGGGGTCGGCGCGCAGGGCCTCGTTCACCTCCACCACTTCGCCGCTGACCGGCATGTACACATCGGCGGCGGCCTTGACCGACTCGACCACGCCGGCCACGTCCTTCTGGTTGAAGCTGCGGCCGACCTCGGGCAGGTCGACGAACACCACGTCGCCCAGCGCGTCCTGCGCGTGGTGGGTGATGCCGACAACGGCAACGTCGCCGTCAACGGTGATCCATTCGTGGTCTTCGGTGTACTTGGTGGTCATGGCGGGCTCCTGGTGAAGAAAGGTGGATGAAAGTCGGCGGGGGCTTCAGCCCCGGTGGTAACGGTTGGGCACGAAGGGCAGGGCGCTCACGCGCATGGGCACCGGCTTGCCGCGCACGATGGCCAGCAGCCGGGTGCCGATGGCCGCGTGCGAGGGCGGCACCATGCCCATGGCTATCGGGGTCTGGGTGCTGGGGCCGAGCAGGCCGCTGGAGACTTCGCCCAGCGCCGCGCCGGCGTCGTCCTGCAGGGGGGTGTGTTCGCGCACCGGCACGCGCTCTTCGGCCACCAGGCCGACCCGCATCCGGGTCAGCGGCACGCTGCCGTCGAGCTGGCCGAGCACGCGGTCGGCACCGGGGAAGCCGCCGGCCCGGGCGCCGCCGGTGCGGCGCACCTTCTGCAGGGCCCAGTTCAGGCCCGCCTCGATGGGGGTGATGCCGGGGTCGATGTCGTTGCCGTGCAGGCACAGGCCGGCTTCCAGCCGCAACGAGTTGCGGGCGCCCAGGCCCACCGGTTTCACCTCGGGCTGCGCCAGCAGGGCGCGGGCAAAGGCGTCGGTGGCGTCGGCCGGCAGCGAGATCTCGAAACCGTCCTCGCCGGTGTAGCCGCTGCGGGTGGCGAACAGATCGAACCCGTTCCAGCGGAAGGCGGCGCCGGTCATGAAGACCAGCTGTTCCACCCCGGGCAGCAGCCGCTGCAGTGCGGTGACCGCCTGCGGGCCCTGCAGGGCCAGCAGGCCCCGGTCGAACTGGGCGGTGATCTGGCAGCGTTGGCCGATGCGGGCCTGCAGGTGGGCCAGGTCGGCCTGCTTGTTGGCGCCATTGACCACCAGGAACAGGTCGCCGCCAGCCGCCACATCACGGTTCACGAACATCAGGTCGTCCAGGATGCCGCCCGCGTCGTTCAGCAGCAGGCCGTAGCGCTGGCGGTTCACACCCAGGCCGAGCACGTCCACCGGCATGAGCGATTCGAGCGCGGCGGCCGCGTCCGAACCACGGATGGATATCTGCCCCATGTGGGACACATCGAACAAGCCGGCTGCCGAGCGGGTGTGCAGGTGTTCGGCCATCAGGCCGGCGGGGTATTGCACCGGCATGTTGTAGCCGGCAAACGGCACCATGCGGGCGCCGAGTTCAAGGTGCAGTGCGTGCAGCGGGGTGTGGAGCAGATCAGGGGCGGACACAGGCGGCGATTCCAGGCGGGCAGGCCCTGACGGGCGAAACACGGACCACCGCGGTGTGTCCGTGAGCTGCCCCGCTGTCCGCTCTACCTGAGAGATTCGCCCGGGCGATGCCGCGCTTGCTCCTTCGGTGGGCCGCATCGGGTGCGGCCTCTCTCCAGGGGGGAACAGCCGCTTCCCAGCGGCTGGCTGCCAGTCCTTTTGCCTGAGCGTTCAGAGCAGCGTTCCAGCGGAACCGGCCTCCTGCGCCTTCGGCGGCCCCGGCTGGCGGGGCTCTCTCCTGACAAGCGGTGAATTCTAGTTCACATGCCAGCGTAGTTGGGTCCGCCGCCGCCCTCAGGCGTCACCCAGACGATGTTCTGGGTCGGGTCCTTGATGTCGCAGGTCTTGCAGTGCACGCAGTTCTGCGCATTGATCTGCAAGCGGTCCGCGCCGTCGTCGGCCTTCACATATTCGTACACGCCGGCCGGGCAGTAACGGCTCTCGGGCCCGGCGTACTTCGCCAGGTTGATCTGCACCGGCACCGTGCTGTTCTTGAGCGTCAGGTGGGCCGGCTGGTTCTCTTCGTGGTTGGTGTTGGAGACGAACACGCTGGAGAGCCGGTCGAAGGTCAGTTGGCCGTCGGGTTTGGGGTAGCTGATCTGCGGCATCTCGGCGGCCGGGCGCAGGCGGGTGTGGTCGGCCTCGGTCCGGTGGATGGTCCAGGGTGCGCTCTTCATGCCCAGCTTGGGCAGCAGCCACTGCTCGATGCCGGTCATAAGGGCACCCACGGTGTTGCCCTTCTTGAACCACTGCTTGAAGTTGCGCGAGCCTTCCAGCTCTTCCTTGAGCCAGCTCTGCTCGAAGGCGGCCGGGTAGGCTTCCAGTTCGTCGCCGCTGCGGCCGGCCACCAGCGCCTCGAAGGCGGCGTCGGCGCAGAGCATGCCGGTCTTGATGGCGGCGTGGCTGCCCTTGATGCGGGCGGCGTTCAGGTAGCCTGCATCGCAGCCCACCAGTGCGCCGCCCGGGAACACGGTGCGCGGCAGGCTCAGGATGCCGCCGGCCGTGATGGCGCGGGCGCCGTAGCCCAGGCGCTTGCCGCCCTCGATGTGGGCGCGGATGGCCGGGTGGGTCTTCCAGCGCTGCATTTCCTCGAACGGGCTGAGCCAGGGGTTCTGGTAGTCCAGGCCGGTGACGAAGCCCAGCGTGACCTTGTTGCCTTCCAGGTGGTACAGGAAGCCGCCGCCGTAGGTGCTGTTGTCCATGGGCCAGCCGGCGGTGTGCACCACGCGGCCGGGCTGGGCCTTCTCGGGCGGCACTTCCCAGAGTTCCTTGATGCCGATGGCATAGCTTTGCGGGTCCTTGCCGGCGTCGAGCTGGAAGCGGGCGATCAGCTGCTTGCCCAGGTGGCCGCGCGCGCCTTCGGCGAACACGGTGTACTTGGCCAGCAGCTCCATGCCGAGCTGGAAACTGTCGGTGGGCTCACCGTCCTTGCCCAGTCCCTGGTGGCCGGTGGCCACGCCGCGCACCGAGCCGTCTTCGGCATACAGCACCTCGGCGGCGGTGAAGCCGGGGAAGATCTCCACGCCCATCGCCTCGGCCTGCTCGCCCAGCCACTTGGTCACGGCGCCCAGGCTGATGACGTAGTTGCCGTCGTTGTGGAAGCAGCCCGGCACCAGCCAGTCGGGCGTGCGGGTGGCCGAACCTTCTTTCAGGAACAGCACGTCGTCGCCGGTCACCGGCTGGTTCAGCGGGGCACCGCGTTCCTTCCAGTCGGGGAACAGCTCGGTGATGGCGCGCGGGTCCATGACCGCACCCGACAGGATGTGGGCGCCCGGTTCGGAGCCTTTTTCCAGCACGCAGACGTTCACCTCGTGGCCGCGCTCGGCCGCGAGCTGCTTCAGGCGGATGGCGGTGGACAGGCCGGCCGGGCCGCCACCGACGACCACCACGTCGTATTCCATGGCCTCCCGGGGACCGAACTGGGCCAGGATCTCGTCGTGCGTCATGGGGGATCTCGCAGAGAATAGGGGGTTGATCGGACACCGGTGGGCGTATGCCGCTGTCGCCGGCCGGACCGCATTCTATGCGGCGCCTGCACAAAATCGAACGGTCGTTCTTATTTTCCTGTCACGAACCCGACCCCGGAGACCCTTTCCATGGCCTACACCCTCGATCTTTCCGGCCGCGTGGCCCTCATCACCGGCGCCTCCGGCGGCCTGGGCGAACAGTTCGCCAAGACCCTGGCCAAGGCCGGCGCCGCCGTGGTGCTGGCCAGCCGCCGCACCGACCGCCTCATGAACCTGCGGGCCCACATCGAGGCCGATGGCGGCGACGCCCATGTGGTGGCCATGGACGTCACCGACCTGGCCTCGATCAAGGCCGCGGTGGCCCATGCCGAGACCGAGGTCGGCCCGATCGACATCCTGATCAACAACTCCGGCGTGAGCACCACCCAGCGCCTGCAGGACGTGACCGAAGAGGACTACGACTTCGTCTTCAACACCAACACGCGCGGCGCCTTCTTCGTGGCACAGGAGGTGGGCAAACGCATGCTGGCCCGGGCCAAGGGTGCGGCACCCGGCACCTTCGTGGGCGGGCGCATCGTCAACATCGCCTCCATGGCCGGCCTGAAGGTGCTGCCCCAGATCGGCGTGTACTGCATGAGCAAGGCGGCCGTGGTGCACATGACCCGCGCCATGGCCACCGAGTGGGGCCGCTTCGGCATCAATGTGAACGCCATCTGCCCCGGCTACATCGACACCGAGATCAACCACCACCACTGGCAGACCGAGCAGGGTCAGAAGCTGATCGCCATGCTGCCGCGCAAGCGCGTGGGCACGCCGGCCGATCTGGACGCGCTGCTGGTGATGCTGTGCTCGGCCGAGAGCCATTTCGTCAACGGGGCGGTCATTGCCGCCGACGACGGTTTCGGCGTCTGACATGACGGCGTCCGCCCTGACCGGCCGGGCCGGCTGGCCACCCGGCATGCTGGCCGGCATCGCGGCCGGCCTGGGCGCCGGTGCGTTCTGGGGCAGCACCTTCGTGGCGCCCCTGATCGCGCCGGGCTTCAGCTCGGTCGACCTCACCGTGGGCCGCTACCTGTCGTGCGGTCTGCTGTCGCTGGTGCTGCTGGCCTGGGCCGCGCTGCGCGGCCGGCTGCAGCGGCCCACCTGGGCGCAGGCGGGTGCCGCGGTGTGGCTCAGCGTGCTGGGCTACACCGGGTATTACCTGCTGCTGGTGCTGGCCATCCAGGCCGCCGGTGCGGCGCTGCCGGTGCTGATCATCGGCACCATTCCGGTGGCCATCATGCTGCTGGGCAAGCCGCAGGGCCTGCGCTGGCGTGGCCTGGTGCCGGGGCTGCTGCTCACCGTGGCCGGCATGGCGCTGATGGTGGGCGAAACCGCCCACGGCGACGGCCCCGCCGGCACGGGGCAACTGGGGTGGGGCGTGTTGCTGGCCATCCTGGCCATGGCCTGCTGGACCGCCTTCGGCCTGCTCAATGCGCGCTGGCTGGCCCGCCATCCGGAGGTGAATTCCACCGTCTGGGCCAACTGGCTCGGCCTGGCGGCCGGCGCCGGTGCCCTGCTGATCTGGGCCGTGGCCGGCACGCCGCTGGCCGAACTGGCGGCCCGCCCGGGCTTCGGCACCTTCGTGCTGGTCTGCGTGGTCACCGGCATCGGGGCGGCCTGGATCGCCTCGGTGCTCTGGAACATGGCCAGCCGGCGCCTGAGCGCCAGCCTCGCCGGTCAGCTGATCGTGAGCGAGACCGTGTTCGGCCTGATGTACGCGTTTGCATGGGAGGCGGCCTGGCCGGCGCCGCTGCAGTGGGCGGCCTGCGGCCTGTTCCTGCTCGGCATCCTGGCTTCCATCCAGGCGCACCGCTGACCCTTCCACCCGTTGCCCGAATCATGAAGCTCGAACTGCCCGCCCACCGCACCGAGGTCTTCCGCATGGTCATCCCCATCCGCTGGGGCGACATGGATGCCATGGGCCATGTGAACAACACGGTGTACTTCCGCTACCTGGAGACGGTGCGGATCGAATGGATGCGCAGCATCGGCTGCGAACCCGACCCGCGCGGCGAGGGGCCGGTCATCGTCAACGCCTTCTGCAACTTTCACCGCCAGCTCGAATACCCGGGTGACGTGCTGGCCGTGATGTCGGTCAGCGACCCCGGGCGCAGCAGCTTCGAGAGCTGGTGCACCCTGTCGCGCACCGACGACCCGGACACGGTGTATGCCGCCGGTGGCGCCACCACGGTCTGGGTGGATTTCCCGAAACAGAAATCGGCTCCGCTGCCCGAACGCATGCGGCAGCACCTCGGCGGCTGAGCCGCCACTTCAGAGGCTGCGCTGCACTTCCACCGGCTCGCGGGCCAGGCCGCGCAGCAGGTGCACCCGCTGGTTCACCCGGCGCGCGCCCAGCATCCACACCATGCGGCTGGTCCAGCCGAGCTTGCTGCGCAGCGCCTCGGTCGAGCTGTAGAAGCTGTAGGGGTCGTCGTAACAGCCCCAGTCGCGCACCGGCAGGCTGCGTTCGTCGCTGGCCACGGTGGGTGACAGGGCATCCAGGTAGCCGTCCCAGTCGGTCGCGCCGTCGAGGTGCAGGCCATAGCCGAGCTGCTTTCCTTCCAGCCGCAGCTGGGTGCGGGCGGCTTCACTCAGGTCGGGGTCCATGACATGGCTGTCAAAACGCACCCAGCGGTCCTCCAGCCACACCTCCACCAGGCAGTGTTCCACCGGCTGGTCACCGAGGTCGATGATGCCGCGCAGGAATTCGGAACGCAGCGACACCAGCCGCAGCCGCGCGGGTATGCCGATGGACCGCAGCAAGGCCACCAGCAAGGTCGACTTGGTGTGGCAGTCGCCCCGGTTGAGCCGCATCACGGTGAGGGCCGGCACCCCGGTGCCGTCGCCCACGCAGCCGAAGGGCATCTGTCGCACATGGCGGAAGCAGGCCAAGGCTTTGTCGCGCGCGCTGTAGCGCAGCTGGGTCAGGCGGACCGCCAGCAGGCGCACCCGCGGATGGCGGATGTCGAGCTGCGGCGTGTTGCCACACCACTGCTGCGGATCGTCGTCCTGGGGATCGGTGGCCTGCATGGGCAAGGGATGGCTCCGGGTAAGGCGGGGGCTCAGCGCGGCTTGGGCTGACGGCCCATCAGGTAGAACTCTGGGTTCGGCATCATGCCGCTGAAGCTGGCCATGCGGTTGGACAGCCCGAAAAAGGCCGTGATGGCAGCAATGTCCCAGGCGTCTTCATCGGTGAAGCCGTGGGCCTGCAGCGCGTCGATGTCGGCGTTCTCGATGGCATGGGACTGCTGGCAGACCTTCATGGCGAAGTCGAGCATGGCGCGCTGGCGCGGGCTGATGTCGGCCTTGCGGTGGTTGATGGCCACCTGGTCGGCCACCAGCGGCTTCTTCTCGTAGATGCGCAGGATGGCGCCGTGCGCCACCACGCAGTACAGGCACTGGTTGGCCGCGCTGGTGGCGGTGACGATCATCTCGCGCTCGCCCTTGGTCAGGCCGCTGGTGCGGCCCACGGTCTCGGGCGTCATGAGGGCGTCGTGGTAGGCGAAGAACGCGCGCCATTCGGCCGGCCGGCGGGCCAGGGCCAGGAACACGTTGGGCACGAAGCCGGCCTTCTCCTGCACCTCCAGCACGCGTGCCTTGATGTCGTCCGGCAGGTCGTTGATGTCCGGGGCGGGATAGCGGCTCATGGTGTCTCCTGGATGGGGTGGGGGGTGTCGCGATTCTGCCTTGGACCATTGGCCGGACCGGTCGCCTGCGGTATCGTGTCCGCCGTTCCTGCCCTGCATACCTTTCTGCCGTTCCACCCCATGTCCATACCCCAACCCCCCGCCGGCACCGACCCCGAATTCGAGCGCGGCCTGGCCATGCGCCGCCAGGTCATGGGCGATGCCTTCGTCGAGGCCGCCTTTGCCGGCATGACCCCCTTCACCGAGCCGATCCAGCAGCACATCACCCGCAAGGCCTGGGGCGATGTCTGGCAGCGCGGTGGTCTGGACCTGAAGACCCGCAGCCTGGTCACTGTGGCCATGCTGACCGCGCTGGGCCGCCAGAACGAGCTCAAGGGCCATGTGCGTGGTGCGCTCAACAACGGCGCCACCCCCGAAGAGCTGCAGGAGGTGCTGCTGCAGGCCGCCGTGTACTGCGGCGTGCCCACCGCCGTCGAAGCCTTCCGCACCGCCGCCGGTGTGGTCGAAGACCCGTCCCGTTGAACCCCAGGAGACCTCCCATGCGCCTGTTCCCGAACCGCCGTGGCTTCATGGCCACCGCCGCCGCCAGCCTGACCCTGGCGCTGCTGTCCGCCACACCGCTCCATGCCCAGACCACTCTGCGGGTGCTGGTGGGCTTCCCGCCCGGTGGCGGGACCGATGCCATCGCCCGCATCCTGGCCGACCGCCTGAAGGACGAGCTGGGCCAGCCGGTGGTGGTGGAGAACAAGCCCGGGGCCGGCGGGCAGCTTGCAGCCCAGGCCCTGAAGGCCGCCGCGCCGGACGGCAACACCGTGTTCCTGAGCCACGACCACAGCGTCAGCATCCTGCCGCTGACCATGAAGAACCCCGGCTTCGACCCGGCGCGCGACTTCGTGCCGGTGGCCGGCTTCGCCACCTTCGTCAACGCTGTGGCGCTGTCGGGCGGCACGCCCGCCGCTGACCTCAAGAGCTGGATCGCGGCGGTCAAGGCGGCTGGCGGCAAGAGCACGGTGGGCATTCCGGCCCCGGCTTCCACGCCGCAGTTCGCGGTGCAGGTGCTGGGCCAGCAGAACGGGCTGGACCTGGTGGCCGCGCCCTACCGTGGCAGCGCGCCCATGATGGCCGACATGCTGGGCAACACCATTCCGGCGGGCGTGGGTTCGGTGCCCGACTTCATCGAGAACCACAAGGCCGGCAAGCTGCGCATCGTCGCCGTCATGGGCACCCAGCGCCAGCCCCAGCTGCCCGATGTGCCCACCTTCACCGAACTCGGCATCAAGGGCTTCGAGGACGTGCCGTACTACGGCCTGTTCGCGCCCGCCGGCACGCCGCGCGCCGCCCTCGACCGGCTCGGCAGCGCCCTGCAGAAGACCCTGGCGCAACCCGACGTGCGCGACCGCCTCACCGCCATGGGCCTGAGCGTGGGGTACACCGCCGGTGATGCATTGGCCGCCCGCGAAACGGCCTACCGCCAGGCCTGGGCCCGGATCATCAAGGACAGCGGCTACCAGCCGCAGTGACGCCCCCGGCCGGGCTCATCCCCCCAGCAGCCGGTGCACCAGGTCCGGCGTGCTGTGGGCCCGGTACTTGCGCATCAGCCGAGCCCGGTGCACCTCCACCGTGCGGTGGCTGATGGTCAGCAGCTTGCCGATCTGCTTGCTGGTGAGGCCGTCCATGAGCAGGGCCGCCACCTCGCGCTCGCGCGCCGTGAGCTCGGCCTTCACAGGCCGGCGTTCCGAGAGGTCCTCGAAGCTCCAGATGCCGGCGGCGTGCGGCGCGCTGCGGTCCACCGAACGGCCGGTCACATGGCACCAGAAGGTCTCGCCGGCCTGCGGGCCGCCCACGCGTTTCATGATGCGGTCGTCGGCATAGGTGCCGCTGCGGCCCAGCAGCGGTGCCATGCGCGCACCGAGCCGTTCGTATTCATCGGCGCTCGGGTACAGGATCTGGAAGCTCTGGCCCACCAGCTGCTCGCGGCCGACACCGAACATGTCGCACAGCGCCTGGTTGCAGTCGACCATGGTGCGCTCGCGCGACAGGGCCAGCCCCACCGGGGCGAGGTCGAAGGCAAGGCGGTAGTCGATGACCATGTAGCGGGTGGGGGACGGGGTTGTTCTTTACGAAATACTACGTAGCAGGTTACGTAGTATTGTGCGGGGTTGCCCCATCCACCGTTTCACAGGAGCCTTTCCTTGAACAAGATCTACCCGAGCGCCGCCGCTGCGCTGCAGGACATCGTTGCCGACGGCCAGCTCATGGCTGTCGGCGGCTTCGGTCTGTGCGGCATTCCCGAGGCCCTGATCGACGCCCTGCGCGACAGCGGCGTCAAGGGACTGACCGTCATTTCCAACAACGCCGGTGTCGACGGCTTCGGCCTGGGCAAGCTGCTCGAGACGCGCCAGATCAAGCGCATGATCTCCAGCTACGTCGGCGAGAACAAGGAGTTCGAACGCCAGTACCTGGCCGGCGAGCTGGAACTGGAATTCACGCCGCAAGGCACGCTGGCCGAGAAGCTGCGCGCCGGCGGCGCCGGCATCCCGGCCTTCTTCACCAAGACCGGCGTCGGCACCATCGTGGCCGAGGGCAAGGAGCTGCGCGAGTTCGACGGTGAGACCTATGTCATGGAGCGTTCGCTGGTGCCCGACGTGTCGCTGGTCAAGGCGCACCGCGCCGACCGCAGCGGCAACCTGCAGTTCCGCTACACCGCCCGCAACTTCAACCCGGCGGCCGCCATGGCCGGGCGCATCTGCGTGGTGGAGGTCGAGGAGATCGTCGAGACCGGCGCCATCCAGCCCGACCATGTGCATCTGCCCGGGGTCTATGTGCACCGCATCGTGCACAACCCGAATCCCGAGAAGCGCATCGAGAAGCGCACCATCACCGAGAAAGCAGGAGTCTGACCATGCCCTGGACCCAAGACCAGATGGCCGCCCGCGCGGCCCACGAGCTCGAAGACGGCTTCTATGTCAACCTGGGCATCGGCATCCCGACCCTGGTGGCCAACCATGTGCCCTCCACCAAAGAGGTCTGGCTGCAGAGCGAGAACGGCATGCTGGGCATCGGCCCGTTCCCGACCGAAGACGAAGTCGACGCCGACCTCATCAACGCCGGCAAGCAGACGGTGACCACCATCGCCGGCAGCAGCATCTTCGGCAGCGAGCAGAGCTTCGCCATGATCCGTGGCGGCAAGATCAACCTGTCCATCCTGGGCGCCATGCAGGTCAGCGAGCAGGGCGACCTGGCCAACTGGATGATCCCGGGCAAGATGGTCAAGGGCATGGGCGGCGCCATGGACCTGGTGGCCGGCGTCAAGCGCGTCATCGTGCTCATGGAGCATGTGGCCCGCAAGAAGGACGGCACCGAAGACCTCAAGATCCTGCCGAAGTGCACCCTGCCGCTGACCGGCGTGGGCGTGGTCGACCGCATCATCACCGACCTCGGCGTGATGGACGTCACCCCGGACGGCCTGAAGCTGGTGGAGCTGGCTCCAGGTGTCACGCGTGAATTCATCCAGTCGAAAACCGGCGTCACGCTGATCTGAGCCGGTCTTGGAAGCCTTCCTGCTGTCCACCGGCATCGTCGCGCTCGCCGAAATGGGCGACAAGACCCAGCTGCTCTCGCTGGTGCTGGCCGCCCGCTTCAAACGCCCCTGGCCCATCGTGGCCGGCATCTTCGTGGCCACGGTGCTCAACCATGCGCTGGCCGGTGCGGCCGGCGCCTGGCTCATGGCCGCCATCGGCCCGGACGTGATGCGCTGGGTGCTCGGCATCTCGTTCATCGCCATGGCGGTGTGGATGCTCATCCCCGACAAGCTGGACGATGACGACGCGCCCTCGCGCAGCCACTTCGGCGTGTTCGCGGCCACCACCTGGGCGTTCTTTCTGGCCGAAATGGGCGACAAGACCCAGATCGCCACCGTGGCCCTGGGTGCCCAGTACGAGCCGCTGATCGCGGTGGTGGTGGGCACCACCCTGGGCATGATGCTGGCCAACGCCCCGGTGGTGTTCTTCGGCGACGCGATCACCCGCAAGGTACCGATCCGCGCGGTGCACGCGGCGGCGGCGGTGATCTTTGCGGTGCTGGGCGTGCTGGCGCTGCTGGGGGTGGGTAGCTGAACCCACGATGGATCTGCGTTTGCCGAGAGGTGTTTGCGGAATGCGTCACATCCTGGCCGATGGCCACGACCAAGGGCATCGGAACCCGGCTTGAAGGCGGTCGGTTTGGTGATTGTTTGGTGATGAGTCGGTGACCAATTGCGGTCAACCACTTGGAACAAACACCATGCGAACCCAATCCCTCACCCGTTCTTCAGCCAAGACCATCCCGGTCAAACAACGAACCTCCAGCGAGCGCAGCGGTTCCTCCGCTAAGCTCCCGTCGCGTCTGCTCCCGCAGGCTCGGTGCATGGACCTGACCCGGCTGTGTCCCACCCTTCCGCGTGTCACTGTCTCGTCTCGCCCCACCGGCGGCGTGCAGGTTTCGACTCCTTCAGTGGATGCGCCGATCATCAATGGCGGACCCAAGGTGGCGACAAGCGCCGCGGTCAGGACACTGGCGCGCAACCGGCCGCAGCGCGCAAAAACCGCCCTGGTCAAAAGCAATCCGGGTCAGCCCCGGAAGTCGGTTCTCGTGCAAAAGTCCTCGACTCAGGATTCGGCGGTTTCCACGGAACGTACCGTGGCGTTCGCTCCCATGTCCCGCGCCGACGCCGAGTACACCGGCGCGAAGAAGGGCCTTGGAATGCGTCCGGCCACAAAGCGGTCCATTGCAGATCGGGCCGAGCTGATTTCGAGCAGTCTTCCTTTTCAGCAGCCGATTCTGGTCGGTGTGGATAAGCGTCGGTTCGAAGGCCAACCTGTTGGCGTCAATGAAGAATTCATCACCGACGCCAGAAAGGAATCCCGCATCTCCACCCCCGAATATGCTGATCACGCCTTGAACATGCGCATGCTCAACTACCTGCCGCGGGACAAGGAACTGATGGATCTTTCAAAGGTGGCCGTGGGCTCGCTTGAAGCCATCGGAAGAGCGGATGCCGTCTTCAATTCCGCATCGAGCACCGCGTTGCAGCAGACCAAGGCGCTGATGACGATGCACCTCGAGTTGACCAAACTCAGGCAAGCCCTGAGCGATTACCTCGATGCCAAGACGGGGACGCTCAATGTCGGTGGCGAGGATGATGCCGACCGCTACGAATCGGTGGCTGAGAAGCACGACGCGATCGACAATCAGATCGAGGCAGCCTGGGCCTCGATCAAGAAAAACGAAGTGGCCGTTCGCGCCGCCGGGTTCAACCTGTAAGTGTGTGTCCCTCCGCAGCCGTCACCGCCCAGCAGGGTGGTGGCGTGTGGTTGGGGCGCCACCACCAGAGATGCGCATCTGCGCCGGTGGTCAGCGCCGGCCGTCTTCCGATGACAGATCCGGAGCCGGATGGGCGGCTGGAGCCGTTGATCCCGTTTCCGGGTCTTGCGCAACGGGGTGGGGGGGAAAGCACATCTTTTCGCCATCCCACCGCTGGCCGCACCAGCAGTAACCGTCGGCGTTGATGATGCAGGTGCCTGTGCCGCAGCAGCGGGGATCTTCCATGGCCTGGCCTTCTGAGGGTGGAGCGGGTGAAGGGAATCGAACCCTCGTATGAAGCTTGGGAAGCTGCCGTTCTGCCATTGAACTACACCCGCGGCGGCCTGCATTCTAGCGACTAGAATCCGCCCCCTCATGCCGCCTGCCCCCCGTCCCTTCTGCGCCGTCGACTTCGGCACCTCCAATTCCGCCATCGCCGTCCCGACCCCGGAGGCCGGCCTGTCGCTGGTCGAGCTGGAGCCCGGGCAGGTGACCATGCCCACCGCCGTGTTCTACCGGGTCGAGGGGCTGGCGAACCATGAGCCGCCCGAGCGGGTGTATGGCCGCCCGGGTCTGGCGGCCTACCTGGAGGGGCAGGAGGGCCGGCTGATGCGGTCCATGAAAAGCATCCTGGGCTCCACGCTGGCCAGCCAGAGCACCGATGTGGGCGAAGGCCGTTCGGTGCGGTACCTCGATGTCGTCACCGGCTACCTGCAGCACCTGAAGTCGCTGGCAGAACGCCGCACGCAGGCGCCGCTGGAGCGGGCGGTGCTGGGCCGCCCGGTGTTTTTCGTCGACGGCGACCCGCAGCGCGATGCCCAGGCCCAGCAGACGCTGGCCGACGCCGCCCATGCCGCCGGCTGGCGCGAACTGAGCTTCCAGTACGAACCGATTGCGGCGGCCCTCGACTACGAGCAGGGCATCGACCACGAGGCGCTGGTGCTGGTGGCCGACATCGGTGGCGGCACCTCCGACTTTTCCCTGGTGCGGGTCGGGCCGCAGCGGCGCACGCGCCTGGACCGCAAGGACGACATCCTGGCCAACCACGGTGTGCACCTGGCGGGCACCGATTTCGACCGCCATGTCGAACTCGCCGGCATCCTGCCGCTGTGTGGCTACCGTGGCCTCGGTCCGGCGCGTGCCGACGGCGCGGCGCCGCGCGAGGTGCCCAGCCGGGTGTACTTCGATCTGGCCACCTGGCACCTCATCAACACGGTCTACACGGCTCCGCGCGTGGCCGAGCTGCGCCGCATGAAGGGCTTTTATGGCGACCCGCAACACCACCAGCGGCTGCTGCGGGTGGTGGAGGACCGGCTGGGCCATGCCCTGCTGGGCCGGGCCGAGGAGGCCAAGATCGCGGTGGCCGAAGGCGGCGCCACCCACATCGACCTCGGCCTGCTGGAGCCGGGCCTGCGGGTGGGGTTCGATGCAACGCAGGCCCTGGCCGCGCTGGACGCCGACCTGGAACGCATCGCCGAGGCGGTGGACGTCACGCTGCGGATGGCGGGCACCCCACCCGAGGCGGTGAATGTGGTGTATTTCACCGGCGGCTCCACCGGGTTTTCACCCCTGACCCGCCGTCTGGCAGCCCGCGTGCCGACTGCCCGGGTGGTGCATGGCGACCGCAACGCCAGCGTGGGCCTGGGCCTGGGCCTGCACGCCCGGCGGCTGTTTCAGTAACCCACGGCCTGGCCGTCGCGCCGCGAGTCGCTGGCGGCTGCGTAGCCGTCCTGCAGATCGTCGCTCAGGCGGGCAATGAACTGACCGCTGCCGAAGTCGAGGTAGGCGTCGGCGGCGGGCTCGAAGCGGTGGCCCAGCGCCTTCAGGCCCTCGCGCAGTTCGGGCGCCATGGTGGGCTCGAAGTCCACATCCAGGCCCTGGCCCCATTTCCAGCGCGGCGCATCGCAGGCGGCCTGCGGCTGCTGGCCGTGCACCAGCATGCGGACCAGGGTCTGCACATGGCCTTGCGGCTGCATGTTGGCGCCCATCACGCCGAAGGCCATCACCGGCTTGCCATCGCGGCTGAGGAAGCCGGGGATGATGGTGTGGAACGGCCGTTTGCCCGGTGCCACCTGGTTGGGGTGCCCGTCCTGCAGGGTGAAGCCGTGGCCCCGGTTCTGCAGGCTCACGCCCCAGCCCGGCACCACCACACCGCTGCCGAAGCCCAGGTAGTTGCTCTGGATGAAGCTGACCATGCGGCCCTGCGCGTCGGCCGTGTTCAGGTAGACCGTGCCGCCGCGCGGCGGGTGACCGGCGCCGGGGTCGATGGCCCGCTTCGGGTCGATCAGCGCGGCGCGTTCGCGCAGGTAGGCCACATCCAGCAGGTCGGCGGCACGCACCTCGGTCATGAAGCGCTCGTCGGCCACCCAGCGGTAGGTGTCGGCAAAGGCCAGCTTGATGGCCTCGATCTGCAGGTGCGCGCTCTCCACGCTGTCCGGCCCGAAGCGGCCGATGTCCAGCTGCTCCAGCATGCCCAGCGCCATCAGCGCCGCGATGCCCTGGCCGTTCGGTGGCAGCTCGTGCACCGTGTGGCCCGCAAACCCGGTCTGGATGGTGTCGACCCACTGCACCTGGTGGGCGGCCAGATCGGCAGCCCGCAGCTGTGCGCCGTGTTCGCGCGCGAAGGCGTCGATGGCCTGCGCCACCTCGCCCCGGTAGAAGGCTTCACCCTTCGTGGCGGCAATGGCGCGCAGGGTGCGGCCGGCATCGGGGAAGGCGAAGCGTTCGCCCACCTGCGGCGCGCGGCCGCGCGGCATGAAGGCCTGGGCAAAGCCGGGCTGGTCGTGCAGCTGAGGCACCGCCCGGGCCCACTTGTCGGCCACCACCGGGCCGACCGCGTAGCCGGCCTCGGCCAGCTCGATGGCGGGCTCCAGCAAGTCGGCAAAGGGCAGGGCACCGAAGCGCTCCGACAGCGCCACCCAGCCGGCCACCGCACCCGGCACGGTGACGGCGTCGAAGCCGCGCAGGGGAATCTTGCCGTGCTTGCTGCGGAAGTAGTCCGGCGTCCAGGTGGCGGGGGCCACACCGCTGGAGTTCAGGCCGTGCAGTTGCTGCCCGTCCCAGACGATGGCGAAGTTGTCGCTGCCCAGGCCGTTGGAGCAGGGCTCCACCACGGTGAGTGCGGCAGCGGCGGCAATGGCGGCGTCGATCGCGTTGCCGCCCTTGAGCAGCATGCGCAGGCCGGCCTGTGCGGCCAGCGGCTGCGAGGTGGCGACCACGTTGCGCGCCAGCAGCGGCGCGCGCGAGACCGGGTAGGGGTTGTTCCAGTGAAAGTTCATGGGGTCACTTCAGGACGTCGCCCAGGCAGAGGTACTTGATCTCCACATAGTCGTCCATGCCGTGGTGCGAGCCTTCGCGGCCCAGGCCCGACTGCTTGACGCCGCCAAACGGCACATGCTCGGTGGCCAGGATGCCCACGTTGATGCCCACCATGCCGTACTCCAGCGCCTCGCTCACCCGGAAGATGCGGCCCACGTCGCGGCTGTAGAAGTAGCTGGCCAGACCGAACTCGGTGTTGTTGGCCGCATCGATGGCCTCCTGCTCGGTCTGGAACTTGAAGACCGGGGCCAGCGGGCCGAAGGTTTCTTCGCGGGCGCACAGCATGTCGCCCTTCGCATCGGCAATCACGGTGGGCTGGAAGAACTGGCCCGGCAGCTTCTGGCCGCCGGTGACCACGCGGCCGCCCTTGGCCACGGCGTCGCTCACATGGCGCTGCACCTTCTCGACCGCAGCGTCCTCGATCAGCGGGCCCTGCACCACGCCGTCGTCGAAGCCGTTGCCCACCTTGAAGGCGGCCACGCGGGCGGCGAACTTCTCCACGAAGGCGTCGTACACGCCGGCCTGCACATACAGGCGGTTGGCGCAGACGCAGGTCTGGCCGGCGTTGCGGTACTTGCTGGCAATGGTGCCTTCCACGGCCGAGTCGATGTCGGCGTCGTCGAACACGATGAAGGGCGCGTTGCCGCCCAGCTCCAGGCTGAGCTTCTTCACCGTCGGTGCGCTCTGCGCCATCAGGATGCGGCCCACTTCGGTGGAGCCGGTGAACGAGAGGTGGCGCACCACGTCGCTGGCGCACAGCACCTTGCCGATGGCGATGCTCTGCTCGCTGTCGGCGCTCAGGATGTTGATCACGCCGGCCGGGATGCCGGCGCGCACCGCGAGTTCGGCCGCAGCCAGCGCGGTCAGCGGGGTCAGCTCGGCCGGCTTGATGATCACCGGGCAGCCGGCGGCCAGGGCGGGGGCCACCTTGCGGGTGATCATGGCCAGCGGGAAGTTCCAGGGCGTGATGGCGGCGCACACGCCGATGGGCTGCTTGAGCACCAGCAGGCGGCGGTTGTTGTCGAAGGTGGGCAGGGTCTCGCCATTGACGCGCTTGGCCTCCTCGGCAAACCACTCCACGAAGCTGGACCCGTAGGCAATTTCACCCTTGGCCTCGGGGTAGGGCTTGCCCTGTTCGGCGGTCAGGATGCGGGCCAGGTCGTCCTGGTTGGCCATCAGCAGGTTGAACCAGGTGCGCAGGATGTTGGAGCGCTCCTTGGCGGTCTTGTTGCGCCAGCCGGCCCACGCGGCATTGGCGGCGTCGATGGCGGCCTGCGCATCGGCCGGGCCCAGGTTGGCCACATCGGCCAGCTTGTGGCCGGTGGCCGGGTCCAGCACGTCGAAGCGGCTGCTGCCTTTCACCCACTGGCCATTGATGAGGCCGTCGGTCTTGAGCAGGCTGGGGTCCTTGAGCAGGGCCAGGGGCGAGGTTTTCATGTCCATGGTGTGTCTCCGGTCGGTGGGTGGCGCGGGGCGGGCGGGCCGCAGGGCGGAATCCGGCAGGATAGCCCGAGCCGCCCGACCCTGCAGTACCGGTGGTGACCCGCCGCGCCGGGCCACTCGAAGTGTTGGAAAATAGCGGGCTTTGACGCCGCCGGGGTGCCCCCGGGGGCATCAGTCCACCTCCGCTCCATTGCCAAGGCCACCATGACCCGTCCCGCCTCTGTCGCCGACATCCGCAAGACCTTCCTGGACTTCTTTGCCGCCAAGGGCCACACCGTGGTGGCGTCCAGCCCGCTGGTGCCCGGCAACGACCCCACGCTGATGTTCACCAACTCCGGCATGGTGCAGTTCAAGGACGTGTTCCTGGGCACCGACAAGCGCAACTATGTGCGCGCGGCTTCGGTCCAGGCCTGCCTGCGCGCCGGCGGCAAGCACAACGACCTGGAGAACGTGGGCTACACCGCGCGCCACCACACCTTCTTCGAGATGCTGGGCAACTGGAGCTTCGGCGACTACTTCAAGAAGGAAAGCCTGAACTGGGCCTGGGAGCTGTTGACCCAGGTGTACAAGCTGCCGGCCGACCGGCTGTACGCCACGGTCTACCAGGAAGACGACGAGGCCCACGCCATCTGGGAAGACATCTTCGTCAAGGCCGGCTGGACCCCCGAGCGCGTCCAGCAGGAGGGCCGCATCATCCGCATCGGCGACAACAAGGGCGGCCGCTACAAGAGCGACAACTTCTGGATGATGGCCGACACCGGCCCCTGCGGCCCGTGCAGCGAGATCTTCTACGACCACGGCCCCCACATCCCCGGTGGCCCCCCGGGCAGCCCGGACGAAGACGGCGACCGCTTCATCGAGATCTGGAACAACGTGTTCATGCAGTTCGACATGAAGGAAGACGGCTCGGTCACCCCGCTGCCCGCGCCCTGCGTGGACACCGGCATGGGCCTGGAGCGCCTGGCCGCCATCCTGCAGCATGTGCACAGCAACTACGAGATCGACATCTTCGATGTGCTGATCAAGGCCGCTGCCCGCGAGACCGGCACCGCCGACCTGAGCAACCCCTCGCTCAAGGTGATTGCCGACCACATCCGCGCCACCGCCTTCCTCATCAGCGACGGCGTCATCCCCAGCAACGAAGGCCGGGGCTATGTGCAGCGCCGCATCGTGCGCCGCGCCATCCGCCACGGCTACAAGCTCGGCCAGAAGACCCCGTTCTTCCACAAGCTGGTGCCCGATCTGGTGAAGATGATGGGCGAGGCCTACCCCAACCTGGCCAGCCAGGCGCAGCGCATCACCGAGGTGCTCAAGGCCGAGGAAGAGCGCTTCTACGAGACCCTGGCCAACGGCATGGAGATCCTGGACGCCGCCCTGGCCGACGGCGCGAAAGTGCTGCCCGGCGACGTGGCCTTCAAGCTGCACGACACCTACGGCTTCCCGCTCGATCTGTCCGGCGATGTCTGCCGTGAACGCGGCCTGAGCGTCGACGAGGCCGGCTTCCATGCCGCCATGGAAGCCCAGAAAGCCAAGGGCCGAGCGGCCGGCAAGTTCAAGATGGACAAGGCGCTGGAGTACGCCGGTGCCGGCAACACCTTCGTGGGTTACGACCACCTGGAAGCCCCGGCCAAGGTCGTGGCGCTCTACCTCGACGGCACGCCGGTGGCCGAGCTCAAGGCCGGCCAGCAGGGCGTGGTGGTGCTCGACACCACCCCGTTCTACGCCGAAAGCGGCGGCCAGGTGGGTGACGAGGGCGAACTCGTGGCCGGCTCGGCCCGCTTCGTGGTGGAAGACACCCAGAAGATCCGCGCCGACGTGTTCGGCCACCACGGCAGCGTGGCCCAGGGCACGCTGGCCGTGGGCGATGCGGTCAATGCCCGCGTCAACACCACGCTGCGCGCGGCCACCGTGCGCAACCACAGCGCCACCCACCTGATGCACAAGGCCTTGCGCGAGGTGCTGGGCGACCATGTGCAGCAGAAGGGCTCGCTGGTGAACGCCGAGCGCACCCGCTTCGACTTCGCCCACAACGCACCGGTCACCGATGCGCAGGTGCGCCAGATCGAGGCCATCGTCAATGCCGAGATCCTGGCCAACGCCGCCACCCAGGCCCGTGTGATGGAGATCGAGGCCGCCAAGGCCACCGGCGCCATGATGCTGTTCGGCGAGAAGTACGGCGACACGGTGCGCGTGCTCGACATCGGCAGCAGCCGCGAGCTCTGCGGCGGCACCCATGTGGGCCGCACCGGCGACATCGGTCTGTTCAAGGTGGTGGGCGAGAGCGGCGTGGCCGCCGGCGTGCGCCGCATCGAGGCGGTCACCGGTGTCAATGCGCTGGCTTATCTGCAGTCGCTGGAATCCACCGTGGCCCAGGCCGCCGGCACCCTCAAGGCCTCGCCGGCCGAGTTGCAGGCCCGCATCGGCCAGACCCTGGAACAGGTGCGCGCACTGGAGAAGGAAGTGGCGGCCCTCAAGGGCAAGCTGGCCTCCAGCCAGGGCGACGAGCTGATGGCCCAGGCCATCGATGTGAAGGGCATCAAGGTGCTGGCCGCCGTGCTGCAAGGGGCCGACGCCAAGACCCTGCGCGACACGCTGGACAAGCTCAAGGACAAGCTCAAGACCGCCGCCATCGTGCTGGCGGCGGTGGACGGCGGCAAGGTGCAGCTGGCCGCTGGCGTCACCGCCGACAGCACCGGCAGGGTCAAGGCCGGCGAGCTGGTCAACTTCGTGGCCCGGCAGGTCGGCGGCAAGGGCGGCGGCAAGGCCGACATGGCCATGGCCGGCGGCACCGACGCGTCGGGTCTGGACGCAGCGCTGAAGTCGGTCCAGGGCTGGGTGGCCGAGCGGGCCTGATCCCCCGGGGGTGTCCCCTCGGGGCGCGGCCTACAGTCGCGCCCTTTCAACGAGGAGGAACCCCATGAGATCCATCGCCCTGGCCTGCGCGGCCGCCATCCTGTCCACCGGCTGCGCGTCGGTCGTCAACGACTCGACCCACCCGGTGAAGGTCGAGACCCGCAACCCGGCGGGTGAGCTGGTGAGCGGCGCCGAATGCCAGCTGACCAACGACTACGGCTCCGTCAGCCTGAAGTCCGGCGACACGACGCCGGTGCGCAGGTCGTCGAAAGACCTGGACATCGTCTGCAAGGGCGCCGGTCAGGCCGAAGCTCGGGGCCGCGCCATTTCGCGGGCCAACGGCGGCATGTGGGGCAACATCATCCTGGGTGGCGGCATCGGTGCCGTGATCGACCACAACAAGGGCACGGCCTACACGTATCCGACCTGGATGCAGCTGGTGTTCGGCAAGGTGCTCACTTTCGATCGCACCGCCGAGAAGGAAGGTCAGCCGGTGCCGGGCACCGAGCCGGTCGGGCAAGCGGCTGCTCCGGCGCCGGCTGCGGTCGCTTCGGGTCCCTGATCAGCCGGCCGGCCAATCCAGCGCCCGGCGGCTCTCGAAGCGCCGAGGCTGCCCGGTCAAGGGATCGGTGAACGCGATGGCCTGCGCCAGCAGGCGCAGCGGGTCGGCGAAATCTTCCGGCTCGTCCGGCCCGCGTCGCACCGTCGGATAGAACTGGTCGCCCACCAGCGGCAGACCGAGCGCTGCCATGTGCACCCGCAGCTGGTGGCGCTTGCCGGTGATCGGCTCCAGCGCCAATCGCGCCCAGCCACCTTGCCGCTCCAGTTCGGTGATGCGGGTCTCGCTGTTGGCTTCGCCCGGCACCTCCCGCATGCGGAAGAAGCCGCTCGGGTCTTCCTCAATGCGGCTGCGACGCACATGGCCTTGAAGCAGAAAACCGTCCGCTGCGGCCGGGGCGATGGCCTGGTACAGCTTGTCGACCTGGCGCTGGCGAAACAGCGCCTGGTAGGCATCGCGGTCCTGCGGGCGGATGCTGAACACCACCACGCCGGCGGTCTCGCGGTCGATGCGGTGCAACGGGCTGAGCGTGTCGATGCCGGTGCGGCGCTTCAGGCGCACCAGCAGGCTTTGCTGCACAAAGCGGCCGGTGGGCACGACCGGCAGGAAATGCGGCTTGTCGACCACCAGCAGGTGGTCGTCCTGGAACAGCAGTTCTTCCACGAAGGGAATCGCCTGCTCGTCCTCGATGCGGCGGTAGTAGTACAGGCGTTCGCCCGGCACGCAGGGCTGGTCGGGGCGGCAGGGGCGGCCGGTGTCGTCCAGCACTTCAGCGCCGTGCAGTCGTGCGGCCCAGCCGGCGCGGTCCACGGCCGGCAGGCGTTCGCTCAGGAAATCGAGCACCGTCGGCCACGGGCAGGGCTTGTCGTGGGGCACCGCCACGCAGCTCGGCGACACGCCGTCCCGCGCGGGAATGAGGGGGTTCCTGGGCCGGTGCGCCATGCCGGGCCACCGCTGTCAGGCGGTCAGACGCGGGACCAGACCAGGTCCCACACGCCGTGGCCCAGCTTGAGGCCCCGGTTCTCGAACTTGGTCAGCGGCCGGTAGTCGGGCTTGGGGGCGTAGCCGCCCTGGGCCGCATCGGCGGTATTGCGCAGCATCGGTTCGGCGGCCAGCACCTCGGTCATCTGCTCGGCATAGGGCTGCCAGTCGGTGGCCAGGTGCACATAGCCACCGGGCCTGAGCTTGCGGGCCAGGCGGTTCACGAACGGCCCCTGGATCAGCCGGCGCTTGTGGTGCTTGGTCTTGTGCCAGGGGTCGGGAAAGAAGATGTGCACGCCGTCCAGGCTGCCGTCGGCCAGCATATGGTCCATGACCTCGACCGCGTCGTGCCGCACGATGCGGATGTTCTCCAGCCCGTTGTCGCCGCACAGCTTGAGCAGCGCGCCCACACCGGGCTCGTGCACTTCGCAGCACAGGAAGTTGTCCTGCGGCCGCACGCCGGCAATGTGGGCGGTGGCGCCGCCCATGCCGAAGCCGATTTCCAGCACGGTGGGTGCCTGGCGGCCGAAGGTGGCGGCCAGATCGAGCGGCTGCGGGGCATAGGGCACCAGGAAGCGCGGGCCGAACAGCTCGTAGGCCCGGGCCTGGCCGGCGGTGGTGCGACCGGCCCGCAGCACATAGCTCTTGACCACGCGCAGGTGCTCCACGTCGGTGGGGGCGGGTCGGGGCAGGGCGTGTCGGGGGTCGGTCATGGCGGGCGCAGAAAACCCGCGATTTTAGGTTGCCGCGCCGGTGGCGGCCGACCAGGCTGTCCGTCAGGCCTCACGCCAGCACTCACGCCAGGCCCGGGTCCAGACCGCCAGCGCCTCGGCCACATCGCCGTTGGCGGGCGGCAGGTCGAGCACGGCGGCGGCCGCGTTCAGGGCGGCCAGCGGGTCCGAGAGCTCCAGCGGCGCGGCGCCGTTCTGCTTGCTGAGTTTTTCGCCGTTGGCACCCAGCACCAGCGGCACATGGTGGTGATTGACGGGTGGCAGCGCCAGTGCCTGCTGCAGCAGGATCTGGCGCGGGGTGTTGTCGGCCAGGTCTTGGCCGCGCACCACGTGGGTGATGGCCTGCTCGGCGTCGTCCACCACCACCGCGAGCTGGTAGGCCCACAGGCCGTCGGCGCGGCGCAGCACGAAGTCGCCCACCTCGGTGGAAACGTCCTGCTGCTGCGGCCCCAGGCGGGCATCGGTCCAGTGCACCCGCGCGGCATCGGGCAGGCGCAGCCGCCAGGCGCGGGCCGGGCGGCCCAACAGCCCGCTGCGGCAGGTACCGGGGTAGACGGCGGCCTGGTGGCGTTCGCGCGGCTGGCCGGCGGCGGCCAGGGCGGCCTCGATGTCGCTGCGCGAGCAGGCGCAGGGGTAGGCCAGACCCTGTTCCAGCAAACGGTCCAGTGCGGCCTGGTACAGCGGGCCACGCTGCGATTGCCACACCACCGGCAGGTCGCTGGTCAGGCCGCAGGCGGCCAGCTGCTGGAGGATGAGCCGGTCGGCTCCCGGCACGCAGCGCGGGGTGTCGACGTCCTCGATCCGCACCAGCCACTCACCACCCCGGGCCCGGGCATCGAGCCAGCTGGCCAGCGCCGCCACCAGCGAGCCGGCGTGCAGCGGCCCGGTCGGCGAGGGGGCAAACCGGCCCCGCGGCTTCACGCCATGGCCAGGGCCAGTTCCAGGCCCGAGACGAACGCGTCTTCCACCCGGTGGCCCAGGCACCAGTCGCCGCACAGGCCGATGCCCAGGGCCGGGTCGATCAGGTGCGAGCGGCCCAGCGGGGTGCGGGTCTGGGCGAAGCGCCAACGGTGCACCACGGCGTGGGTGGGGGTCGCGCGGATGCCGGTGATCTCGGCAAAGCCCTTGAGCAGCTTGGCCTTGACACGCTCTTCGTCGTCTTCCAGGTGGCGGGTCGACCAGTCGGGGCTGGCCTGAACCGTCCAGCGCTCGATCGGGTCGCGCCCGGGCTTGCTCGATTCGCGCGCCAGCCAGCTGATGCGGTGGTGGGTGCTGCGGGCGGCATTCCATTGCGGGCCCAAGTGGGGCAGGCCGGGCTGCATGGCCTGGGGGTAGGCCACCATCAGGGTCCAGCAAGGGGCCACATGCACCGGTGCCAGCGCCTGCCGCAGATCGGGGGCCAGGCCGGATGCCAGCAGCAGGTCGTGCGCCTGCGGATTTGGCACCGCCAGCACCACCTGGTCAAACCCGCCCAGGACCCGCTGTCCGCCTTCGGCGTCTTCGGCGCGCAGCTGCCACTGTTCCGGGTGCAGGGCATCGCGTTCGATCTGGGTCACCCGCACCTGCACCAGGGCCTGGGCCGGCAGGCGGCCGTGCAGGTCGGGGCGGGTGATGGGCTGGGCCCACAGCGCCACCAGCGCATTCATGCCGGGGGTGGCCACGAAGTGCGGTTCGGTGGGCGGGGGCGCGCTGGCCAGCACATGGCCGAATTCGTCCAGCACCCGAACCGTGCTGGCGCTCCAGGGCCGCACCACGGTGGTGGCGGTCAGCCGCAGCACCTGCTCGAAGCGGGCGTCGCGCACGGTGAAGTACTGGGCACCGTGGTCGAAGCCGCCGAACTCGGTGCGGCGGGTCGACATGCGGCCGCCGAAGCCGCGGCTTTTTTCGATCAGCGTGACCCGGTGGCCGGCTTGCAGCAGGGTGCGGGCGCAGGTCACGCCGGCCATGCCGCCGCCGATGACGGCAATGTGACGCAACGGGGCTGCGGGGGTGGGCAGGGGAGCGCGGGTGGGCCGACGTGGTTTCATGGTGCGAGGGGTGTTGGGGTGGCGTGCGCCGACGGGCATGTGGGCCGAATGTAGCAGCGGCCCTCAGCTCTGGTGGTGGTTGTTCAGCAGGGCATGCCGGGTTTTGGGGTGCTGCAGCCGCTCCAGCCACCATTGCAGCGCCCGGCCCGCGCCCTTGGGCCCGGCGTCCTGCCGCCAGGCATAGGCAGCGCGTTGCGTGCGCGAGGTGCGTTGCAGCGGCTTGACCACCAGCCGCCCGGCGTCGATGTAGGGCTGTGCCAGCGGCTGCGGCAGGAAGCCCACGCCCAGGCCCCGCAGCTGGGCTTCGAGCTTGTGCTGCATGGTGGGCACGGTCAGCACGTCCTGGCCGGGTTGCAGGTTGTGGGTCACGCCGCGTCCGCGCAGCGTGCTGTCGGCCACTGCCACGGCGCGGTGGCGGCGCAGTTCATCGTCGGACAAGGGGTGCGACACGCTGGCCAGCGGGTGGTGCGGTGCGACCGCATACACAAACGGCACGCTGCCCAGCGGCGCCACCTGGATGCCCGGGATCGCCAGCTCCACCGACACGCCCAGCGCCAGATCGGCGGCGCCGCTCTGCAGCGATTCCAGCGTGCCCGAGAGGGTTTCGGCGCGCAGCCGCAGGCGGGTGGGGGCACCGGTGGCATAAAAGTCGTCGCACAGCTCGAAGAGCGTGCCCCGGGCGATCAGGGCGTCGGCCGCGATCGAGAGCTGGGGTTCCCAGCCGGTGGCCACCCGGCGTACCCGCTGGGCCACGGCATCGAGTTCCTGCAGCAGGTGTTCGCCCGAGCGCAGCAGCTCGGCCCCGGCCGGGGTGAGCACCGCGCGGCGGGCGCTGCGGTCGAACAGCAGCACGTCCAGCGCGTCCTCGATCTGCCGGATGCGGTAGGTCAGGGCGCTGGGCACCATGCCGATCTCGCGCGCGGCCGCCGCCATGCTGCCCAGGCGGGACACCGCTTCCAGCAGGGCCAGGTTTTCGGCCGACAGGGCCGAGCGGGGGTTGGGGGCAGGGGCGGGCATGGCGGGCTCCAGTCATTCAAACGGTTTGAATGATGACATCAAAACCATGCAGCCGATTTGTCCGGACGAATCTCCAGAATGGAGCCCATCGACACCGGGGAATCGTCCCCGGACCACCAGCAGGAGTTCCGTCATGATGCTCGTCCGCCGTTCCGAAGCCCGTGGCCATGCCGACCACGGCTGGCTGCGCAGCCACCATTCCTTCTCGTTCGCCGATTACTTCGACCCGCAGTGGATGGGCTGGGGCAATCTGCGCGTGATCAACGAAGACCGCATCGCCCCCGGCACCGGCTTCGGCACCCACGGCCACCGCGACATGGAGATCGTGAGCTATGTGCTCAAGGGCAACCTGGCCCACAAGGACAGCATGGGCAACGTGGAGGGCATTCCCCCCGGCGAGGTGCAGCGCATGAGCGCCGGCACCGGCGTGATGCACAGCGAGTTCAACCACGCGCCCGACAGCGAGACCCATTTCCTGCAGATCTGGATCGAGCCCAACGTGCGCGGCATCCCGCCGAGCTACGAGCAGAAGGCCTTTGCCGACGCCGAGAAGCGCGGTGTCCTGCGCCGCGTGGCCTCGAACGACACGGCCGAAGGCGCGGTCAAGCTGCATGCCGATGCAACCATCTATGCCGGCCTGTTCGACGGTGCCGAGTCGGCCCGGCTGGCGCTGGACCCGACCCGCAAGGCCTATGTGCACCTGGTGCGCGGGGAGCTGTCGGTGAACGGCCAGGCCCTCAAGACCGGCGATGCCGTGGCGCTGCGCGACGAAGCGGCCCTGGTGCTGGACCAGGCCCGCGACGCCGAGGTGCTGGTCTTCGACCTGGCCGCCTGAGCCGGAGCCACCCCCATGTGCGGCTCCGAACTGCTCACCCGGCGCGCGGTGCAATCGGTGGTGGACATGCCCCACCACGCGTTCGACGCCCGGACCCATGCCCGCATGTTCCACCCGGAACACCTGGGTCTGATCGACCCCTTCATCGGTGTCGACCTGTTCCACATGCCGCAGAACTTTTTCCTGCCGCATCCCCACGGCGGCATGAGCGCGGTGACGCTGCTGCTCGACGATTCGCCGGGCGGTGTCATCAACCGCGATTCGCTGGGCGACCACAGCACCATTGCCCCGGGCGACCTGCACTGGACCCAGGCCGGCAGCGGCATCGTGCACGAAGAGACGCCCAGCCACCCGGGGCAGCCCGCCATCGGGCTGCAGATCTTCGTGAACATGGGGCGCAGCCACAAGCAGGACCCGGCTGCGGTGTTCAAGGTGGCCCGGGCCGACATGCCGGTCTGGCAGGGCGAGGGTGTGCAGGTCAAGGTGGCGGCCGGTTCGTTTGCCGGCCTGCAGTCGCCCATCGGCGCCGACCCGCGCTGGGCCACCCGGGTCGATCTGCTGGACATCCGGCTGGCGCCGGGTGCGCGCATCGACCTGCCGGTGGACAACGCCGCCAACGGCTTCCTGATCGTCACCGCCGGCGCGCTGACCGCCGGCGACCATGCCGCCCGCATGCACCAGACGGTGGTGCTGTCCCCGGCCCCGGCCGATGCGGCGGGCCGCTCGGTGCTGACCTTGCAATCGACCGAGGCGGGCGCACATGCGGTGCTGCTGGCCGGCCGGCCGCTGCGCGAGCCGGTGGTGCCCTACGGACCTTTCGTGGGCAACAGCCGGCAGGACATCGCGGCCTATGCCCAGGCCTTCCAGCGGGGCGACATGGGCTCGCTTGAACCCTCCTTTTCCCGTTGATCATTTTCCGTTGACCGTTTTCCCTCACCCCGCGCCAACCGGCGCACAACCCTGAAAGCAAACCATGGCAAAAGTTGTTGTTGTCTACCACTCCGGCTACGGCCACACCCAGTTCATCGCCCAGGCCGTGGCCCAGGGTGCCGGCGCCGATCTGATCGCGGTCGATGCCGAGGGCAACCTGCCCGAAGGCGCCTGGGAAGCCCTGGCCGCCGCCGACGCCATCGTCATGGGCACGCCCACCTACATGGGCGGCCCGAGCTGGCAGTTCAAGAAATTCGCCGACGCTTCCTCCAAGGCCTGGTTCACCCGCGCCTGGCAGGACAAGTTCTTTGCCGGCTTCACGGTCAGCGCCAGCCTGAACGGCGACAAGGGCTCCACCCTGTCTTACCTGACCACCCTGGCCTCCCAGCATGGCGGCCTGTGGGTCAGCCTGGGCATGCCGCCCGCGAACAAGCTGGCTTCGACCCGCGCCGACGTCAACAACCTCGGCGGCTCGGTGGGTCTGCTGGTGCAGGCACCGTCGGACGCCGGCGCCGACAAGATCCCCCAGGGCGATGTCGACACCGCCCGCCAGTTCGGCGAGCGCGTGGCTGCGGTGGCCCAGCGCTTCAAGGGCTGACCCCCGCTCCATGAGGGCCGGCCGGGATCGACCGATCCCGGCCGGCCTGTGGCACAGTGCGGGCGACCCTGCAACTGCCTGCCACCCCGATCCCATGAAGATCATCAGCCTCATTCCCTGGGCCGACTGGCTGGCCCTGGCCTGTTTCTTCGCCCTGTGGGTGGGTTATGCGCGCTTTGCCAAGGTGTGGTCGCGCCGTCGTCCCTCGCTGCTGGACACCACCAACCGCTACCGCCGCTACTGGATGCAGCAGACCACGGCCCGCGACCCGCGCATGCTGGACGGCCTGATCACCCAGACGCTGTCCAACACCCCGGCGTTCTTTTCGTCCACCTCCATCCTGGTCATCGGTGCGCTGTTCGCGCTGCTGGGCACCACCGACAAGGCGGCCGAGCTGATGAGCGAGATTCCGTTCGCGCAGGCCACCACGCTGATCGTGTTCGAGTTCAAGGTGGTGGTGCTGGTCTCGATCTTTGTCTACTCGTTCTTCCGCTTTTCCTGGTGCATGCGGCAGTACACCTTCGTGGCGCTGGTCATCGGCTCGATGCCGTCGCCGGAGGCCTTCGAGTCCGGGCAGTTCGACCGCCAGCAGTTCGCCGACCGGGCGGCCGCCATGGTGGGTTCGGCGGCCGAGACCTTCAACGACGGCCTGCGCGCCTACTACTTCTCGTTCGCCCTGCTGGCCTGGTTCATTTCGCCGGTGACCATGGTGCTGGCCACGCTGATCGTGGTGGCCATCCTGTACAACCGCGAGTTCCGCTCGGAAGTGCTGTCCATCCTCAAGGACTGACCCGGTCGGCCCGGCGCAGTCCCTAAAATCGGGCCCATGTTTGTCCATCTGCGCCTGCACACCGAGTTTTCCGTCGTCGATGGCACCAACCGCATCGACGATGCCGTGGCCGCCGCGGCGGCCGACCGCCAGCCCGCCCTGGCCATCACCGACCTGAACAACCTGTTCGGGGCGATCAAGTTCTACAAGGCGGCGCGCGGTGCCGGGGTCAAGCCCCTGATCGGTGCCGAGGTGATGCTGCAGGGCTTCACCGACGAAACCCCCGGCGCCATGCCCGGCGCCCACCAGCCGGCCCTGCCGCGCGCCATCCTGCTGGTGCAGGACCACCAGGGTTACCTGAACCTGTCCGAACTGCTGGCCCGCGCCTGGACCCGCAACGATGGTCGCGGCCAGGCGGTCATCCAGCGGGCCTGGCTGCAGGAACTGCACGGTGGCCTGATCCTGCTGTCGGGCGCGCAGGCCGGTCCGGTCGGGCAGGCCCTGATGGCGGGCGATGCCCAGCGCGCTGCCGACGTCGCCCTGCAGCTCTCCAGCCTGTTCACCCACCGCTTCTACCTGGAGCTGCAGCGCGCCGGCCGCAATGACGACGAGCGCCATGTGGCCGAAACCGTCAAGCTGGCGGCCCGGCTGCGCCTGCCGGTGGTGGCCACCCACCCGGTGCAGTTCCTGGAAGCCGACGACTACGAGGCCCACGAGGCCCGGGTCTGCATTTCGGAGGGCGAGATCCTGGGCAACAGCCGCCGGGTGCGCCGCTTCACCCGCGAGCAGTACTTCAAGAGCGCGGCCGACATGGCGGCCCTGTTCGCCGATGTGCCTTCGGCCGTGGCCAACACCCTGGAAATCGCGCGGCGCTGCAACCTCACGCTGGTGCTGGGCAAGCCGCAGCTGCCCAATTTCCCGACGCCGCTGGTCAATGGCGTGCCCATGCCCATGGAGGACTTTTTCCGCCAGTCCTCCTTCGAGGGGCTGGAGGAGCGGCTGGTCCACCTCTATCCCGATGCGGCCGAACGCGAGCGCCAGCGCCCGCGCTATGTGGAGCGGCTGGAGTTCGAGATCAACACCATCCTCAAGATGGGGTTCCCCGGCTACTTCCTGATCGTGGGCGACTTCATCAACTGGGCCAAGAACAACGGCTGTCCGGTCGGCCCCGGCCGGGGTTCGGGTGCCGGCTCGCTGGTGGCCTACGCGCTCAAGATCACCGACCTCGACCCGCTGCAATACAACCTGCTGTTCGAGCGCTTCCTGAACCCGGAGCGGGTGTCCATGCCCGACTTCGACATCGATTTCTGCCAGAGCAACCGCGACCGCGTCATCGACTATGTGAAGGAGAAGTACGGCAAGGACGCGGTGAGCCAGATCGCCACCTTCGGCACCATGGCCGCGCGCGCCGCCATCCGCGACGTGGGCCGGGTGCTCGACTTCTCCTACGGCTTCTGCGACGGCATCTCCAAGCTCATTCCCAACAAGCCGGGCATGAGCGTGACCCTGCAGTACCCGCCCAGCCCCAAGAAGGACGGCGACAAGAACAACTACGCCATCGAGATGGAGCCGCTGCTGGCCGAGCGCCTGCAGAAGGAAGACGATGTGCGCACCCTCATCGAGCTGGCCCAGAAGCTCGAAGGCATGACCCGCAACATCGGCATGCACGCCGGCGGCGTGCTGATCGCGCCCGGCAAGCTGACCGACTTCTGCCCCCTCTATGCCCAGCCCGGCAGCGACGCGGCGGTGAGCCAATACGACAAGGACGACGTGGAGGCCATTGGCCTGGTCAAGTTCGACTTTCTCGGTCTGGCCACGCTCACCATCCTGGAGATCGCGCGCGAATTCATCATGAAGCGCCACAAGGGCCAGGAGAACTTCCGCTTCGAGGATGTGCCGCTGGACGACCCCAAGGTGTATGCCCTGTTCTCGCGCGGCCAGACCGAGGCGGTGTTCCAGTTTGAAAGCCGCGGCATGCAGGGCATGCTGCGCGACGCCAAGCCGACCCGGCTGGAAGACCTGATCGCGCTCAACGCGCTGTACCGCCCGGGGCCGATGGACCTGATCCCCAGCTTCGTGGCCCGCAAGCACGGTCGCGAGGTGGTGGAGTACCCGCACCCGCTGCTGGAGCCGGTGCTGGCCGAGACCTACGGGATCATGGTCTACCAGGAACAGGTGATGCAGTCGGCCCAGATCCTGGGCGGCTACTCGCTCGGCGGCGCCGACCTGCTGCGCCGCGCCATGGGCAAGAAGAAGCCCGAGGAGATGGCCGAGCACCGGCTGATCTTCCGCAAGGGCGCGGCCGAGAAGGGCATCGGCCAGGAGAAGGCCGACGAGGTCTTCGACCTGATGGAGAAGTTCGCCGGCTACGGCTTCAACAAGTCGCACGCGGCCGCCTATTCACTGCTCGCGTACCACACCGGCTGGCTCAAGGTGCACTACACCGCCGAGTTCTTCTGCGCCAACATGACGGTGGAGATGGACGACACCGACAAGCTCAAGGTCCTGTTCGAGGACGCGGTGAAGATGGGCATCGCCTTCGAGGCGCCCGACGTGAACCGGGGCCTGTACCGCTTCGAGCCGGTGACCGACCGCTCCATCCGCTACGGCCTGGGCGCCATCAAGGGCACCGGGCAGCAGGCCATCGAGGCCATCGTGGCGGCCCGCGAAGGCCGGGGTGAAGGCCCCGACGGGCACGAGAGCGGCCCGTTCCGGAGCCTGTTCGACTTCTGCCTGCGGGTCGACCGCACCCGCATCAACAAGCGCACGGTGGAAGCCCTGATCAAGGGCGGCGCCTTCGACAGCATCCACCTCAACCGGGCCGAGCTGCTGGCCTCGGTCGACCTGGCCTTCGACTACGCCGCCACCACCCAGGCCAACGCCCACCAGGGCGGCCTGTTCGACATGCTGGGCGGTGACGACCATGGCTCCAGCACCCAGGAGCCCGAGCTGGTCGCCACGCTGCCCTGGGGCGTGAAGGAACGCCTGACCTTCGAGAAGAGCGCCATCGGCTTCTACCTCTCCGGCCACCTGTTCGACGAGGTCGAACGCGAGGTCCGGCGCTTTGCCCGCACGCCGCTGGAGAGCGTGAAGGAGAGCCGCGATCCGGTCATCCTGGCCGGCATCGTCACCGACTTCCGGGTCATCAACGGCCAGCGCGGCAAGCTCGCGCTGTTCAAGCTGGACGACAAGACCGCGGTGCTGGAGGTCAGCGCCGACGAGGGCCTGATCAACGCACACCGCAACACCCTCAAGGACGACGAGCTGATCGTGGTGCAGGCGGTGGCCCAGCCGGACCGCTTTTCGGGCGGCCTGCGCCTGAAGATCCAGCAGGTGTGGGACCTGGCCGCCGCCCGTTGCCGCTTCGGCAAGTACCTGCGGGTGGCCGTGAATGGCCACGCGCCTTCGGTGGCCCAGCTGGTGCGCGAATTCCCGCCCCGGCGCGAAGTCACCGAGCAGGGCGAGCTGGTGCGGGGCCTGCCGGTGCGGCTGGCGCTGCTGCGCGAGGGTGCCCAGTGCGAACTGCAGCTGGACGACCGCTCGCTGTTCTTCCCGACCGATGCGGCACTGGCCAGCTGGATGGCCCAGGCGCACGAACAGCGCGCCGAGATCGTGTTCGACTGACCCCGCTCAGTCGAGCGGGCGCAGGCCGATCACCAGCGCGGGCGGCACCCGGCCGTCGGTGTCGCGCGGCAGGCTGCCGGTGCGGTCGATGGCGCGCAGCACCGCTTCGTCCCAGGCTGCGTTGCCGCTGCTCTTGGTGATCTTGCGGCCGGTGATGGTGCCGTCCGGCAGGGTGCGCACCTCCACCTCGGCCCGGGGGTTGCCCGGCGCCACATCGGTGAACACCACGTTGGGCTTGATGCGGGCAGCCACCTTGGCGCCATAGCCCGGCGTGGGGCCGCTGGACTGCTGGGCCGTGCCGGTGCTCTGCGGACCGCCGGTGGCCCCGGCCTGGCCCATCATGCGGCGCAGCTGGTCCTGCCGCAGCTGCTCCTTGAGCTGGGCTTCGCGTTTTTCGGCGTCGGCGCGTTTCTTGTCCTCGGCCAGCTTCTGCTGGCGTTCCTTTTCGGCAGCCGCTTTCTTGTCGGCAGCGGCCTTCTCGGCTGCGGCCTTGCGGTCGGCCTCGCGCTTCTCGGCGGCCCGCAGTTCGGCCTCGCGTTTTTCGGCCTGGGCTTTCTCGCGTGCCTTGGCGGTGGCGATTTCGGCTTCGGTCGGCCCCGGGGGCGGCGGCGCCGGGCGAGGTTCAGGGCGCGGGGCGGGTGCCGGCGGGGCAGGGGGCGGCGGCGGTGGCTCCACCGCCCGGGGTGCGGCCTGTTGTGGCACCCGCGACCAGAGCTCGGCCTCCACCGTGGCCAGCTCGACGTCCTTGTTCCATTGCACGCCCCAGGTCAGCGCGCCGATGAGCAGACCGTGCACCACCAGGGCCTTGGCCATGGACGGGCCCCAGCGGTCGGTGCTTGGTGGCGCCAGGCTGTTGCGGTCAAAGGTGCTGTGCGGGGACATGCTCTGCGGGGACCTGCTCATCGGGGTTCCGGTCACCGGCTGGTCTGCACCGCCAGGCCCACCCGGGCAATGCCGGCGCGCTGCAGCGTGTCCATCACCCGGACCACCGCCTCGTACTTCACCGACTTGTCGGCGCTGATGATCACCGGCACGCCGCCCTGCGGTGCCTCGCCCGAGGCCGGGTCGGTGGCCTGGATCTGCTTCACCCGGGCCACCAGCTGGGCCATGGGCACCGGCGGCGAGTCACCGCCCTGGTTGCCGTCGCGCACCTGGAGCTGTTCGTCCTTGTCGATGATCACCTGCACGAACCGGTCGGGCTGGCGCGCGGCCTGACCCACGCTGGGCAGGGCAATCTGGCTCGGCGTGATCAGGGGCGCGGTCACCATGAAGATGATCAGCAGCACCAGCATCACGTCGATGAAGGGCACCATGTTGATCTCGTTGATGGTGCGGCGGCCCCGGCCGCGGGCGGCGAGCTTGGCCATGTCAGTGACCCGACGGGGTGCCGCCCTGGGCGCCCAGGTTGCGTTGCAGGATGTTGGAGAACTCCTCCATGAAGGTCTCCATGCCGTTGGCCACGCGGTCGATGTCGTGGGCGAAGCGGTTGTAGCCGACCACCGCAGGGATGGCGGCAAACAGGCCGATGGCGGTGGCCACCAGGGCTTCGGCAATGCCGGGCGCCACCGTGGCCAGGGTCACCTGGGTGAGCGCGGCCAGCCCGGTGAAGGCGTGCATGATGCCCCACACCGTGCCGAACAGGCCCACATACGGCGCCACCGAACCCACGGTGCCGAGGAACGACAGGTTGCTCTCCAGCACATCGAGCTCGCGCTGGAAGCTGGCCCGCATGGCGCGGCGAGCGCCGTCGAGCAAGGCACCGGCATCGGTGATGCGGCGTTCACGCAGTTTCTGGTACTCGCGCATGCCGCTGGCAAAGATGCGCTCCATCGGGCCGCCCTGGCGGGCATTCTGGGTGGCGGCGCTGTAGAGGTCGTTCAGGTTGGTGCCGGACCAGAAGTCGCGCTCGAAGTCCTCGTTCTTGGCACGCACCCGCTTGAGGGTGGTCAGCTTGCGGAAGATGGCGGCCCAGCTGACGACCGACATCAGGATCAGCAGCAGCACCACGGCCTGGACGACCCAGCTGGCATTGAGCATGAGCTGGACGATGGAGAGATCTTGGGTCATGTGCTTCGGAGGAAAAAATCGCCGGAAGGTTTCACGGGGCTGCCAGGGCTTGCAGCACCGAGGCGGGCATGCGGGCAGGGCGCAGCGATGCGGCGTCCACCCAGCCGATGCGGATGCTGCCTTCGCACAGCAGTTCCGGGTCGGCCGCGTTGCCCGCCGGATCACCGGCCGGGTGTCGCCACGCAGACTGCGCGATTGTCAGGGAGGCCCGGCCGGTTTCCCGGGCCGAGGCTGTAACCGTCAGCAAATCATCCAGCCGGGCGGGCCGGTGGTACTGCAGCTCGGTGGCGCTCACCACGAACATGCCGCCGGTGGTGTCGCGCAGCCGCTGCTGTTCGATGCCCAGCGAGCGCAGCCATTCGGTGCGCGCCCGCTCGAAGAACTTCAGGTAGTTGGCATAAAAGACGATGCCGCCGGCATCGGTGTCTTCCCAGTACACCCGCACCGGCCAGCGAAAGGCGGCCTGCGCCAGCGGCGCAGGGAGCTGGTTCACAGCGCGGCCTCCAGCCGGGCCACCGCTTCCTGCAGCTGTTCCATCGAATTCGCGGTGGAGAAGCGCAGGTAACGCCCCGGGTCGGCCGGGCCAAAGTCGCGGCCGGGGGTGGTGGCCAGCTGGCAGCGCTGCATCAGCTCGAAGGCCAGGGCCCAGCTGCCGCCCTGGTCGGGCTGTGCTCCGGCCGGGGCAATGCCCCATTGCCGGCACAGGCCGCTCACGTCGGCCCAGGCGTAGAAGGCGCCATCGGGCCTGACCGGCACGGTCAGACCCAACCGGTCCAGCTCGGGAATGAAATAGTCGCGCCGGGCCTTGAAGGCGGCGCGGCGGCGCTCGTACTCGGCCAGGCTGTCGGGGTGGAAACAGGCCAGCGCGGCGTGCTGGGCAATGGTGCTGGCACAGATGAACAGGTTCTGAGCCATGCGCTCCACCACCGGCACCAGCTCGGTCGGCAGCACCAGCCAGCCCAGGCGCCAGCCGGTCATGTTGAAGTACTTGCTGAAGCTGTTGATGCTGATCACCTGTTCGCCCAGGCCGTCCGGCAGGCCGAGCGCGCTGTGGCCATAGGCTTCGTCGTGGCTCAGGCCGAGGTAGATCTCGTCGACCAGCGTCACGCCGCCGCGCTCGCGCACATGGGCCGCGATGTCGGTCAGCGCCTGGCGTGCGATCGAGGTGCCGGTGGGGTTGGACGGCGAGGCCAGCAGCACGCCCCAGGTGGCCGGCCCCCAGTGCTGTCGCACCTGTTCGGCGCTGAGCTGGAAGCGCTGTTCCGGTCCGGCCGGGATCATGACGGCGCGGCCCTCGGCCGCCTGCACGAACTGCCGGTTGCAGGGGTAGCTCGGGTCCGGCATCAGGACTTCGTCGCCGGCGTCGATGAGCGCCAGGCAGGCCAGCTGCAGCGCGGCGGACGCACCGGCCGTGATCACGATGCGGCCCGGGTCGACGTCGACACCGAAGCGGCTGGCGTACCAGCCCGAAATCGCCTCGCGCAGGGCTGGCAGGCCCAGCGCCTGGGTGTACTGGCTGCGGCCGTCGGCAATGGCGCGGGCGGCGGCTTCCTGCACCAGCGGGGGCGCGGTGAAGTCCGGCTCGCCGATGTTGAGGTAGATCATGGGCCGGCTGCCGGGGCCCGCCTGTGCGGCCTGCCGCGCAGCGGCCTTGGCCAGTTCCATCACGTAGAAAGGTTCGATCCGGGCCGCACGCCCGGCGATCTTCATGCCCATGGCCTCAGCGGGCGCGAGGGGCCGGCTGCGCGGCCACTTCCACCGGCCGCAGCTGCGCCGCCAGCGGGTGCAGCACGCCGTTGACGAACTTGTGGCCGTCGGTGCCGCCGAAGGCCTTGGCCAGCTCGATGCATTCGTTGAGCACCACGCGCCAGGGCACGTCGGGGCAATGCTGGAACTCGTAGGCGCCGATCCACAGCACGCCGTGCTCGATGGGCGAGATCTCCGGGAGCGGGCGGTCCAGGCGGGGGGTGATGAGGGCGTCCAGCGCAGCGGCCTGCTCGATGCAGCCGTGCACCAGCGCGTCGAAGTGCACGCTGTCGGCCTTGTGGAAGCCGGCCAGGTCGCGGGTGAAGGCGTCGATGTCGGCTGCCTCGTTGCGGCCCACCAGGTGCTGGTAGAGCGCCTGCAGGGCGAACTCGCGGGCGCGGGTGCGGGCCGACTTGTCGGAAGCCTTGCGGGGTGCGCCGGCGCGGGTCGGGGTCTTGTCGGAATCGGGGGTGTTCATGGTCATCCGATGGAGTCGAGCACATGGGCCATCTCGACCGCCACGCGGGCGGCGTCGATGCCCTTGTCGGTCTGGCGGGCGCGGGCCTGTTCGTCGTTCTCGACGGTCAGGATGGCGTTGGCGATGGGCAGCCGGTAGTCCAGCGAGATGCGCGTGACACCGGCGCCGGACTCGTTGGCCACCAGCTCGAAGTGGTAGGTCTCGCCGCGGATGATGCAGCCCAGGGCGATCAGTGCGTCAAAGTCGTCGCGTTCGGCCATGGCCTGCAGGGCCACCGGCACCTCCAGGGCGCCGGGCACCTTCACATGGGCGATGTTCTTTTCCTGCACGCCCAGGGCGAGCAGCTCGGCGTGGCATGCCTTGAACAGGGCATCGGTGACGCCTTCGTTCCAGCGCGCCTGCACGATGCCGATGCTGAATTTGCGGCCGTCCAGCGGGCCGGCGCTGCCTTTGTCTGCTCCGAACATGGGGTGGGTTCCTCGGGGGTCAGGTGTTGTTGCGGCCGATGAAGCCGGTGATTTCCAGGCCGTAGCCGGTCATGCTGGGCATGCGGCGCGGGTTGCCCATGAGGCGCATGCGCTGGACGCCGCATTCGCGCAGGATCTGCGCGCCCACCCCGTAGGTGCGCAGGTCCATGCGGCCGCGCTCGGGGGCCTGGGCCGATCGGGCGGTGCCTTCAAACTGGGCCAGCAGCCGGGTGGCGTCCTCGCCGCAGTTCAGCAGCACCGCCACGCCCCGGCCGGTGTCCTGCAGGTGGCGCAGGCTGGCCTCCAGGCTCCAGCTGTGCATGGAGCGGCCCACTTCCAGTGCGTCGAGCACCGACAGGGGTTCATGCACCCGTACCGGCACCTCGTCCTGCGGCTGCCATTCGCCCTTGACCAGGGCCAGGTGCAGGGCACCGCTGGGCTGGTCGCGGAAAGCGTGGGCGGTGAACTCGCCGAAGGCGGTGTTGAGCGGGCGGCTGCCCAGCCGCTGCACCAGCGATTCGGTGCGGCTGCGGTGTTCGATCAGGTCGGCAATGGTGCCGATCTTCAGGCCGTGCTCGGCCGCGAACACCTGCAGGTCGGGCAGGCGCGCCATGGTGCCGTCGTCCTTCATGATTTCGCAGATGACCGAAGCGGGCGAGCAGCCGGCCATGGCGGCCAGGTCGCAGCCGGCCTCGGTGTGGCCGGCGCGCATCAGCACGCCGCCCTCGACCGCCTGCAGGGGGAAGATGTGGCCCGGTTGCACCAGGTCGGCGGCCTGGGCGTCCGGCGCCACCGCCACCTGCACCGTGCGGGCCCGGTCGGCGGCCGAGATGCCGGTGGTCACGCCCTCGGCGGCTTCGATGGAGACGGTGAACGCGGTGCCCATCTTGGTGCCGTTGCGCGGCACCATGGGCGGCAGCTGCAGGCGTTCGCAGCGTTCGCGGGTGAGCGTCAGGCAGATCAGGCCACGGCCGAAGCGGGCCATGAAATTGATGGCTTCCGGCGTCACATGGTCGGCCGCCAGCACCAGATCGCCTTCGTTCTCGCGGTCTTCCTCGTCGACCAGGATCACCATGCGACCGGCCTTCATGTCGGCCACGATGTCCTCGACCGGAGAAATGGCCACCGGTGCCAGGGTTGCGGGGGCGTTCATGCGGGGTCCTTCAGGAAGTTGGCGCCGCTGGCGAGCATGCGCTCCACATAGCGGGCCACGGTGTCGATCTCGAGGTTCACGGCCGAACCGGCCTGGAGCGTGCCCAGGGTGGTGTTCTCGACCGTGTGCGGAATGAGGTTGATGCTGAATTCGCAGCCCTGGGCGCTGTCGGCCACGCGGTTCACGGTCAGGCTGACGCCGTTGACCGTGATCGAGCCCTTGTAGGCCAGGTACTTGCCCAGCTCGGGCGGCGCCATGACCCGCAGTTCCCAGCTTTCGCCGACCTGGCCGAAGTGGGTGACCTGCCCGATGCCGTCCACATGGCCGGAGACGATGTGGCCGCCCAGCCGGTCCTGCGGACGCAGGGCCTTCTCCAGATTGACCGGGGTGCCCGACTGACCCAGGCCGGTGGTGCGGGTCAGCGACTCGACCGAGATGTCGATGGAGAACCGCCGGGCCGGCAGGTCGAGCGACGTGACCGTCATGCAGGCGCCGTTCAGCGCGATGCTGTCGCCCAGACCGACGTCTTCCAGGTAGCCCGGGGGCGCCTCGATGGTCAGTCGCTTGCCGTGGTCCAAAGAACTGCCCAGCGCGTGGAGGTCGGCGATACGCCCCACGCCGGTGATGATGCCGGTAAACATCCCGGTATTTTCGCAGGGTTTGTCCACCCCCTGCCGCCATCAGGGGCAGGAACGCTGACGGCTCATCGGCTCCAGCACTCGTCGCTGGTCAGGGGCAGGGGCTGGCCGACCACCTGGAGCTGGCTGCGCGCCCCGGTGTGGTCGACCTGAAAGGTGCCGCAGCCGTCCGTGGCCTGGCGCCCGGAGGGGGTGGCCGTGATGGTGAAGCTGGTGGTGGTGGTCGCCACCACCACCGTGTAGCGCCCGCCCTCGACCCGCAGCAGATCGGCCGGAACCTGCGCAGCAGCCGGGTAGGTGCCCTGGGCCGTGGCAGCCCTCTCCAGCCATTGCCCCGCCTGCAGCACGGTGGCCCGGGCCTGCCCGCGGTGCCCGCGCAGCACGTATTGTTCGTAACTGGGCATGGCCACCTGCAGAAGCACCCCCAGCTGACGGGCCAGCGCGCTTTTCCATTGCCACAGGTCGAACTGTGCGAGCTCTGCCGGATTGCAGGTCTGGGTCTGGCAGTTCACTGCCGCAGGTGCGGGCACGCCCCAGTCGGTGCGATACAGGTCGACCGATCCGCCGGTGTCGAAAGCAGCCAGATTGAGCAGCATCCGGTCCAGCAGGTCCGAGGCCATCTGAGATGCCATGTTGCGTGCACCACTGTTGCGCGTCTCGTTCAAGGCCCGTACCGCCCGGTTGTGGTCAAGTGGATCAGCATGGCTGGCTGTCCTCGACCGAGCGCAGACGGGTGCCACCGAAGTCGATGCACAGCCGCCGAGGCCGACTGTCCGCTGCCCGCTGGTGGTCCGGGGTGATGCTGATCTGCTGGCTTGAAACATCGCTGCGTCCCAGAGCCGAGTACGCCAGGCTGTCGTCCCGGGGTCCCTCCAGCAGGATCTGGTGGCCCCGCACCGGGCCATGGTTGCTGAGCAGCGTGTCGTCCGGGTCACGCGTCCGGTTGCGGTTGCGGTCGATGAAGCTTTCCCAGCCGCAGCGCCAGTCGGCCGGGTGGGTCGCTTCCGGGCAGCCCGCGAGGCGCCGCAGGGTGACGGTGCGGCCCTGATTCACCGCCTCCGCACGGGCGGACTGCAGCGCCGTGACCAGGTCGGCCTGCACACTGTCGACCTTGTAGCGTTCGCCGATGCGGGCAAACGAAGGCGCTGCGAGTGCAACGAGGGTGCCGAGCACGGTCACTGCCACCATCATCTCGATGAGCGACAGGCCCCGTGAACCGGCATTGCGCAAGGAAGAGGTGGGCTTGTTCATGCCCACGAATGTAGTTTTTCAGATAACTACAAAGTACTTATTCCGATGGAGTTGAAATCCGTATCGATGAACGGATGAGTTCTCAGGTATTCAAAAAGCGGTTCAAGACCGACGGATCACGGTGGCCCTCAGACGGATGTCTTTCCCCACCGGCTCCATGTCGGTCCAGCGCAGTTGCACGCCGTCCGACAGGCGCTCCAGGGCGCCCAGATGTGCCAGCCCGGCACCCTCGCCCAGCAGCGTGGGCGCCAGGTAGACCAGCAGCTCGTCCACCAGCCCGGCCCGCAGCAGCGAACCGTTGAGCTTGTAGCCGGCTTCCACATGCAGCTCGTTGATCTCGAGCTGGCCGAGCGCCTCGATCATGGGCTTCAGGTCCACCTTGCCGCCGGCGCCCGGAAGCTGCTGCAGGCGGGCGCCACGCGCCGCCAGCGCCGATGCGGCCGCTGCATCCGGCACCGCGTGAAAGATGTGGATGCGACGGCCCACGCCGCCGTGGGCCGGCTCGAACAGGCGGGCGTCGGGCGGCGTGCGCAGGTGTGAATCGATCACCACCAGGTCGGGCTGGCGGCTGACCGGCAGTTCGCGAACGTCCAGCCGGGGGTTGTCTTCGGCCACCGTGCCGATGCCGGTCAGCACCGCGCAGGCCCGGGCCCGCCAGGCATGGCCGTCGGCGCGCGCCTCGGCGCCGGTGATCCACTGGCTCTGGCCGTTGCCCAGCGCGGTGATGCCATCGAGCGAGGCCGCCAGCTTCATGCGCACCCAGGGACGCCCGCGCTCCATGCGGTGGAAGAAGCCGATGTTGAGTTCGCGCACCGCCAGCGCCAGCGGGCTGTCAGGGGGCATCAGGTCGACCGGCACACCGGCTTCGCGCAGCCGCGCCAGGCCTCGGCCAGCCACCAGCGGGTTGGGATCACCGCAGGCCACCACCACCCGGGCCACCCGGGCCTGCAGCAGCGCATCGCAGCAGGGCGGGGTGCGGCCGAAGTGGGAGCAGGGCTCCAGCGTCACATAGGCGGTGGCACCCAGGGTGGGCTCGCTGCGCGACACGGCATCGCGCAGCGCCATGACCTCGGCGTGCGGGCCACCGGCCTGCTGGGTGTGGCCGGTGCCGATGACGCGGCCATCGGCCGCCACCAGCACGCAGCCGACCCGGGGGTTGGGGTTCGACAGGGTCAGCGAGTGCCGGCTGGCATCCAGCGCGGCCTGCAGATGGATCAGGTCGGTGTCCACCCGGAACTCAGCGCTTGACCTCGTCGACCAGCGCCCGGAATTCGTCGATGTCCTCGAAGCTGCGGTAGACGCTGGCAAACCGGATGTAGGCCACCTTGTCGAGCTTCTTCAGCTCGCGCATGACCATCTCGCCCAGCCGGGCGGCCGGCACCTCGCGGGTGCCCAGGTTGAGCAGCTTTTCCTCGATGCGCTCGATGGCGGCGTCGACCTGTTCGGTGCTCACCGGCCGTTTGCGCAAGGCCAGCGCGAACGAGCCACGCAGCTTGGCCGGCACGTAGTCGACCCGCCGGCCGTCCTTCTTGACCACCGCCGGAAAGCTCACCTCGGGCCGCTCGTAGGTGGTGAAGCGCTTCTCGCAGTGGCCGCACTGCCGACGGCGGCGGATGAAGTCCGCGTCCTCCGACACCCGGGTCTCCACGACCTGGGTCTCCAGATGACCGCAAAACGGGCACTTCATCGTTCAGCTCCTCACGCAGCGGCAGGCATGCAATCCGGCGCCGGGCCGCCCCAAGCCGGATTCGCGCCCCCTCGGGGGGCAGCGACCCGCGCAGCGGTGGAGCGTGGGGGTGTCACTTGTACACCGGGAAGCGCGCGGTCAGGGCGTTCACCTTGGCGCGCACCGCCTCGATGTTGGCCGCATCGCGCGGGTTGTCCAGCACGTCGGCGATCAGGTGGGCGGTGGCGCGGGCTTCGTCGTCCTTGAAGCCGCGGGTGGTCATGGCCGGGGTGCCGATGCGCACGCCGCTGGTGACCATCGGCTTCTCGGGGTCGTTGGGGATGGCGTTCTTGTTGATGGTCATGTGGGCCTGGCCCAGCACGGCCTCGGCTTCCTTGCCGGTGATGCCCTTGGCACGCAGGTCGACCAGCATGACGTGGCTCTCGGTGCGGCCGCTGACGATGCGCAGGCCGCGCTGGGTGAGCGTCTCGGCCACGACCTGGGCGTTGCGGATCACCTGCTGCTGGTACAGCTTGAACTCGGGCGTGAGGGCTTCCTTGAAGGCCACTGCCTTGGCCGCAATCACGTGCATCAGCGGACCACCCTGCAGGCCCGGGAAGATGGCGCTGTTGATCGCCTTCTCGTGCTGGGCCTTCATCAGGATGATGCCGCCCCGCGGGCCACGCAGGCTCTTGTGGGTGGTGGAGGTCACCACGTCGGCGTGGGGCACCGGGTTGGGGTAGACGCCGGCAGCGATCAGGCCGGCGTAGTGGGCCATGTCCACCAGGAAGATGGCGCCGACTTCCTGGGCAATGCGGGCGAAGCGCTCGAAGTCGATGCGCAGGCTGTAGGCGGAGGCGCCGGCAATGATGAGCTTCGGCCGGGTCTCGCGGGCCTTGGCTTCCATGGCTTCGTAGTCGATTTCTTCCTGGGCGTTGAGGCCGTAGGACACCACGTTGAACCACTTGCCGGACATGTTCAGCGGCATGCCGTGGGTCAGGTGACCGCCTTCGGCCAGGCTCATGCCCATGATGGTGTCGCCGGGCTTCAGGAAGGCCAGGAAGACGGCCTCGTTGGCGGAGGCGCCGCAGTGCGGCTGCACGTTGGCGGCGTCGGCGCCGAACAGCTGCTTGACCCGGTCGATGGCCAGCTGCTCGGCCACGTCCACGTATTCACAGCCGCCGTAGTAGCGCTTGCCCGGGTAGCCCTCGGCGTACTTGTTGGTCAGCTGGGTGCCCTGCGCGGCCATGACGGCCGGGGAGGCGTAGTTCTCGCTGGCGATCAGCTCGATGTGGTGTTCCTGGCGCGCGTTTTCAGCCCGGATGGCGGCAAACAGCTCGGGGTCGGTTTGTTCGATGAGGATGTTGCGGTCGTACATGGCAATCCTGAGGAGGCAGTCCTGTGAAGGGTTGGTTCCTTGTGCGCTGACAAGGGCTGCCCAGGCGAACGGCTGAACGCACGCACCATCGGGTCCGGGCGGTGCGCTTCCCAGTGGTTGTCCCGGGCAGGCCGGGGGGCCACGTCAGCAGCCGACCCCTTGAGGTGGCTGCCTATCGCCAGTTGCGCACGCGCGGATTCTAGCCGAGCACCCGGGCCCGGCGGGGGCGTCAGGACGGGATGACCGCCGCCGGCGAGGGTGATCCGGCCGGCACCACCGCCTCCAGCTCGGTGGCGGGCACCTGGCGTGCCGGCTGGCCTTCCTGCTGCTTCACCGGGATGGGCTGTGCGACCGGTGCAGGGCGCGGCACGGCGCGTCCCAGGGCCACGCTCTGGATCCGGGCGTGCTCGGCCAGCACCCGGTCGATGTACCAGCTGCCATCGGTGGTGACAGCGCCCACGTACAGGCGCAGGCCACCCTCGATCGAGCCGGCGCGGCGCACCGCGTCCTGCAGCACCTGCACGCCGACCCGCAGGTTGGACACCGGGTCGAAGGCCGCCAGCTGGCCGCCGAAGTCCTCGTACTTGTCGGTGTGCACCCGGGTCAGCACCTGCATCAGGCCCTGCGCGCCCACCGGGCTCTGGGCAAACGGGTTGAAGCGCGATTCAACCGCCATCACGGCCAGGATGAGGGTCGGGTCCAGCCGGGCCTTCTCGCCCACGGCATAGGCCTCGGTGACCAGAGCGGCCAGCGGCTCGGGCGCCACCCGGTACTTGCGGCTGAGCCACTGGGTGACCTTGGCCTGCTGTTCCGGCAGGGCGGACAGGTCGGCGGCGGTCACGCGGTCGACCGCGTTCGGCTCGGCCGTGACCAGCTGTTCCACGCTCGCGGCCTCCTGGCGCTGCAGCAGCCAGCCGAGCAGCTGCTCTTCGGCGCTGGCCCGCAGGTCGGCCCGGAAGCCCAGCACCACCACGGCGACTGCCAGCAGGGTGCCCAGCAGCGCCAGGCTGTTGTGCGTGATGTCGTAAAAGCCTCGGTAGGCATCGGTCATGGCGGTCCTGGCAGAAGCCAGGGCCCGGCTGCTGGCCGGTGCCCGTCGGTTCGGGTTGTTCATGTGTCGCTCCTTTCGCGGCGAGGCGGACTTCTCTGCGAAGCCGGCCTCGTAGGACGGGGGGACGCCATCGGGTCCGGTGCTTCGTTGCACCGGGGGCCGACTCCGCCGGGGAGGGCGGCAGCGGTCCGGGAATACCCTGAAGGGCAAAGTTCGCGGATGGTAGGTAGGCGAACATATCGAGTCAATGTTTTGAATCGTGTTTTATAGATTTATCGGTAATATGGATTTGTAAGAAAAGGTCATTGCTTCCGCCGTCCGAGCGCCGATCCCAGGCCCGGCGCGGGTTTCCGGAGGGTGGCCCCATGTGTCGCGAGAATGACCGTCCATCGGTTTTTGTCTACCTTTCGCGTCCTGAAATCCGGTTCCAGGGTCGGCGAATGGGCCTGCCGATGGCCATAAAAATTCCCCATCGCCGCCGCGCCCGTCGCCCCTTGAAGTCACCGTCGGGCAGGCGTAATCTGGCGCTGCGTTCCGGCACGGAACGCATGAGCCGGCCGAAGCGGTGCAGCCGCTGACCGGACCCCTCCGGGAGCAATCTCTTGCTCCCTGGCCGGCGGGACCAGACCCTCCCGCCGAGCCCCACCGACGGCAAGTGCATGTTGCCCGCCGTCAACCCCGGCAGACCTGGTCTGCCGGGGTTTCTTGTTTCTGGGGGCTGGGTTCTTGGTGCGTGTGTTTCCGGTTGTGGCCGTTCATCGGCTTGCGCGACACTCCACCGCATGACCGCCACCGCACCCAACTCCCGTTCCTCCGGTTTCTGGCAGCAGACCTGGCATGCGCCGGTGCGCTGGCGACGATGGGCCGTGCGCGGTCTGGCGGGCCTGTTGCTGCTCTGGCTGATCGGGTGGCTGGGCCTGCCGCCGCTGCTGAAGTCCCAGATCGAGTCCCGCGCGTCCGACGCACTGGGCCGCGCAGTCACGCTGCAGTCGGTGCAGGTGCGGCCGTGGTCGCTGGAGGTCGATCTGATGGGGCTGCGGGTGGCGGGTGCCTCGGCCGATGCCGCCCCCTTGCTCACGGTGGACCGGCTGCATGTCGATGCCGAGCTGCAGTCGCTGCTGCGCCTGGCACCGGTGATCGATGCCCTGCGGATCGAGCGCCCGGTGATCCATGTGAGCCATCTCGCCGATGGCCGCTACAGCGTGGACGACATCGTCGAGCGCATCCGGGCCGCCAGCCCGCCGCCCGACCCGGCCGCCGAGCCGGCCCGTTTTGCCGTCTTCAACCTGGAAGTGCAGGGCGGCGACCTGACCTTCGAGGACCAGCCGGTCGGTGTGACCCACCGCATCGAGGGTGTCGAGCTGGGGGTTCCCTTCCTGAGCAACCTGCCGTCCCGGCGCGATGTGGTCACCCAGCCCCGCCTGGCCTTCCGGCTCAACGGCAGCGCGTTCGACTCCAGCGCCCGCACCACCCCGTTTGCCGAGACCCATGCCACCCAGGCCCGGCTGAGCATGCCGGCCTTCGACCTGGCGCCCTACCTGCCCTACTGGCCAGCCTCGCTGCCCCTGCGACCCCTGGCCGGGGTGCTCGACATCGACCTGACGCTCGACTTTGAACAGAAGGAGCAGCCCCAGGTCCGGCTGTCCGGCTCGGTCGGCGTGGCCGGCTTGCGGGTGGCCGAGGCGGGCAGCGCCGCCGACGGCGCCTGGCTGGGATGGGAGCGCCTGCAGGTGGCCCTGGATGGCGTGGAGCCGCTGGCCCGGCGGGTGGCGCTGGGCCCGGTCAGCCTGCAGGGGCTGGCCCTGCGTCTGGACCGGGATGCCGCCGGACAGACCAACCTGCAGCGCATGCTCGCCAGGCTGGTGCCGGAAAAGACGCCGCCGGCAGCGTCCCCGAAGGCCGCCGCTCCGGCCACCCCATGGCAGTTCCGCATGGCGTCGATGGACCTGACCCAGGGGCGCATCGACTGGCGCGACCAGACCACCCGGCCCGCTGCCGAACTGGCCCTGGCCGATCTGCAGATCCGCCTCGGTGCCGTGGCCTGGCCCATGCAGACCGCTGCGCCGCTGGAGCTGTCCGGCCGCCTGGGCGACACCCCCCTGTCGGTGCGCGGCGAGGTCAGCGACACCCTGGCGCGGCTGCAGGCGTCGCTGCAGGGCTGGCCGTTGTCGGCCGCTGCTCCTTATATGAAGCAGGTGCTCCAGCCCGAGCTGTCGGGGAGTCTGAGCGCCGACCTGACACTGGACTGGACCGCCGCCGCCACCACCGACCGGCCCATGTCCGCCCAGCTGCGGGCCAGCCGGCTGGCCCTGGAGGCCCTGCGCCTGGGCGGCGCGCGCCAGCCGCTGGCCCAGTGGAAGGCGCTGGAGCTGTCGGATGTGGCGCTGGACTGGCCGGCCGCCCGGCTGGCCATCGGCACGGTGCGGCTGGACGAGCCCCGCCTGCAGGCCGGACGCGATGCCGACGGGCGCTGGATGTTCCAGACCTGGCTGCGCGCGCCGCTCGCTCCCGCTGCGCCTGCTGAACCTGTTGTGACCCCGCCGACCGAGCCCGCCCGGGCCACCGCAGCCCCCGCATGGCAGGTGACGGTGGGCGATCTGCGCCTGGAGCGCGCCGGCCTGCGCTGGACCGACCGCGCCGGCGCCCGACCGGTCGACCTGCTGGTCTCCGGCCTGGACTTGCGTCTGCAGAACCTGGCGCCGCTGGCCGCCCGCCAGCCGGACATGCCGCTGACCCTGCAGGCCCGGGTGGCCGTGGCCGACCGGCCCAGCGAGCCCGGCCGGATCAATGTGAACGGCAGCTTGCGCCTGCCGGCCGCCGACGCCGGGCTGGCCGCCCGCACCCGACTCCAGCTGGAGCGCCTGCCCCTGCACGCGCTGGAGCCGTACTTCGGCGACCGCCTCGCCGTCGAGCTGCTGCGGGCCGACGCCAGCCTGCGTGGCCAGCTCGATCTGGAACTGGCCGCCAACGGACCGCGGGTGAAGCTGGCGGCCGATGCGGCGCTGGAAGACCTGCGCGCCCACAGCCTGACCCCGGCCGAAGAGCTGCTGACCTGGAAGTCGCTGCAGCTGCGCGGCGTCCGGCTGCAGACCGCGCCCGGCGAGGCCCTGCAGCTGGCGGTGGCGGAAACCGTGCTGAGCGATTACTTTGCCCGGGTCATCATCGACCCGGAAGGCCGCATCAACCTGCAGGGGCTGGTGAAGCCGGCGAACCCGCAGACCTCGGCCGATCCGCAGACTGCGGCCGCGGCCGACGCCCCGCCGCCCGCCGCTGCCACCTCCCCGGTGGCCGCAGGCCCGGCGCCCGACATCCGCTTCGGCCCGGTGAGCCTGGTGAACGGGCGGGTGCTGTTCTCCGACCGCTTCATCCGGCCCAACTACACCGCCAACCTGAGCGAACTCACCGGCACCCTCAGCGCCTTTGCCAGCCAGCCGGCTGCGCCCGGACAGCCGCTGGCGCTGGCCGACCTGTCGCTCAAGGGCCGGGCCGAAGGCACGGCGGCGCTGGACATCGGCGGGAGCATCAACCCGCTGGCCCGTCCGCTGGCGCTCGACGTGCAGGCCCGGGTGCGCGACCTGGAGCTGCCGCCGCTCTCGCCCTACAGCGCCAAGTACGCCGGTTACGGCATCGAGCGCGGCAAGCTCAGCGTCGACCTGGCCTACCGCATCGACCCGGATGGCCAGCTCAGCGCCAGCAACCAGATCATCCTCAACCAGCTCAGCTTCGGCGAGCGCATCGAGGGCAGCACCGCGCCCAACCTGCCGGTCAAGCTGGCGGTGGCGCTGCTGGCCGACCGCAACGGCGTGATCGATATCAACCTGCCGGTCAGCGGGTCGCTGAACGACCCGCAGTTCCGGCTCGGGCCGATCATCGTCAAGCTCATCTTCAACCTCATCGGCAAGGCCATCACCGCGCCGTTCGCGCTGATTGCCGGCGCCTTCGGCAGCGACGGCCCGGACATGAGCCAGGTCGGTTTTGCGCCGGGCAGCGCGGCACTGGGCGAAGAAGGGCAGCGCCAGCTGGAGTCGGTGGCCAAGGCCCTGACCAGCCGGCCCGCGCTGCAGCTCACCGTCATGGGCCACAGCGACCTGGAGGCCGAGCGGGCCGGTTTCCAGCGCGCCCGTCTGGACGCGCAGGTCCAGGCCGAAAAGCGCCGCCAGCTTGCCCGCAGCGGCGCGGCCGTGCCGGCGGCGGTCAGCGTGTCTGCGCAGGAATACCCCGACCTGCTCAAGGAGGTCTACCGCCGCTCCGACGTGGCCAAGCCGCGCAACCTGGTGGGCATCGCCAAGGACCTGCCGGTGCCCGACATGGAAAAGCTGCTGATGGCGGCCGTGCCGGTCAATGACGACGCCATGCGCGAGCTGGCCGTGGCCCGCGCGGTGGCGGTGAAGGACTTTCTGGCCGCCCGTTCGGTGCCCGAAGAGCGGCTGTTTCTGGGGGCCCCGCGCCTGAAGTCGGCAGGCGACGGCTGGAAGCCGCAGGCCGAACTGCAGCTCGCGCCGCGCTGACACCCGCTCGCCTGGCCTTCAGCGGTTCGCACCCCCGCTGATCGCGGCGACAATACGCGTTTGGCCGCACGCCCCTGTGCGGCCAGCACCCCTTTGCCACCTGTCCTGATCCGCCGTGAACACGCCGTCCCTGCCCAAGTCCGCCACAACGCCCCATCCGCTCGACACCCTCACCGGTGGCGCCTTCTCGGCCCCCACCTCGGGCGAGCGTACCGCCCGCGTCCGCGACTGGCTGGCCACCGATCCGTCGGCCGAACAGATGCAGGAAGTCTTCCGCGAACTGTCGCACCGTGACCGGGGCGCGGCCCGTCCCCTGAAGGAGCGGCTGGACGAGATCCGGCGCCAGAAGACCCAGGAGCAGACGGCGGTCGAGTGGACCGACAAGGCGCAGGCACTGCTGGAGCAGTCGCGCCTGAACCTGGCCGACGCACTGGCCTGGCAACGCGATGCCGCCCGCGCCGGTGCGCCGCTGTCGCGCGAGCCGCTGGCCACGTTGCGCCAGCAGCTGGCCGAGCGGGTCAAGGCCATCGAGGACCTGCAGCACGCGGTGCAGGTCGAGCGCGAAGCGGCGGTGCTGATTGCCCAGCGCATCGAGGTGCTGTCCACCAAGCCCTGGCGCGAGGCCCAGGCCGCAGCGGGAGCGTTGCAGGGTGACGTGGCCCAGTGGCAGCAGCAGGTCGACCAGCTCATGGCCCATGCTCAGTGGCCCAGCGTGGAAGGCCGCTTCCCGCCCATGCTGGAGGCATCGCGCCAGCAGCTGCAACTGGTCTGGGATGCTTTCCAGGCCGCCCTGGCCCTCACGGTGGCGGCCGACGCCGACCCGCAGGCCCCGTTGCCGGCGGTGCCGGTCTGGGCCGACGAGATCCGGGTGGCCCGTGGTGAAGAGCCCCAGGCCGCCGCCGACCGCCGCACCGAGAAGCCGCCGGTCGATCCCCAGGTGCAGCAGGAGCGTCGTCAGCGCGCGGCCGCCGAAGTCGAAAAGGCATTGGCCGCGCTGGAAGCCGAAGTGGCCCAGGGCCACGGCAAGGCCACGCCCAAGGCCGCCGCCGAGCTGCGCGCCATGCTCAAGACCCATGGCCGCTTCGTCCCGCCCGAACTCGACGCGCGGGTGCACGCCGTGCTGACCCAGGCCGGCGAGCTCGAAGGCTGGCAACGCTGGCGCGCCGACCAGATCCGCGAAGAGCTGGTCGCCAAGGCCGAGGCCTTGCTGCAGGCCCCCGAAGGCCAGCGCCCGGGTGGCCGCAAGATGCAGGAGACCCTGCGCGCCCTGCGCGACCAGTGGAAGGCCACCGACCAGGGCGGACAGCCCAACCACGCGCTGTGGAAACGCTTCGACGAGGCCTGCAACCAGGCCTACAAGGTGGTCGAGGCCTGGCTGACCCAGGTCCGTGCCCAGGCCGATGCCAGCCGTGGCCAGCGCATGGCCATCATCGAGGCGGTCCGGGAATGGACCGCCGCCCATGCCGGGAGCACCGACTGGAAAGCCCAGATCCGCGAGCTCCACGCCTTCTCGGAACGCTGGCGCGAGGCCGGCCACCTGAGCGAAAAGGCCTTCGCCGACATCCAGCCGCTCTGGAAGACCGCCATGCACGAGGCCCATGCCCGGCTGGAAGCCGCACAGGCCGAGAGCGTGGCCCGCCGCAAGGCCCTCATTGAAGAAGCCGCTGCGCTGGGGGCTGCCCCGTTGCTCCGGCTCGATGCCGTCAAGGCGCTGCAGCAGCGCTGGCAGGCCGAGGCCCATGCGGTGCCGCTGGAGCGCAAGCAGGAACAGAAGCTGTGGGAAGCCTTCCGCGAGCCCATCGACGCCGCGTTTGCCCGCAAGTCGGGCGAGCGTCAGGCCCAGACCGCAGCCATCAGCGCGCACGACCAGCGGGTGCTGGACGCATCGCGCGCGCTGGAAGCCGCCAGTGCCTCGGGCGATGCACAGGCCATCCGCAGCGCCATGGCCGCGCTCGAAGCGGCCCTGGCCGCACCGGCGGAAGAGGGCGGTGCGGCCACTGCTGCCACCGCCGCTACTGCCGCTACCGCTGCGTCCGCTGAACCGGTCCCAGCAGCCGCCGCCGAGGGTGCCGCGCCCGCTCCTGCTGCCCCCCGCAAGCTGGTGGCTATGCGGGGCGACGACCGCCCGGGCCAGAAGCGGGGCGATGCACCCGCCGCCCCGCAAGGCCGCCGCGATGACCGTCGCGACGGGCGCCGGGATGGTGGTCGGGACAATTTCCGCGATGCTCGCCCGGGCCGTTTCGAGCGCGACGACCGCGCCCCTCGCGGTCCCCGCCTCGGCGACACCGCCTTCCGCGCCCAGCGCCAGGCCCAGGAAGCCGCGCAGATGGCGCTGCGCCGGCTGGCCGAGCAGGCCCACGGCGAGGTGCTGACCCAGATCCTGCACGCCTGGCAGACCCGCGACGCTGCTGCGCTGCCGGCGGCCCAGGCCCTGGGCAAGGCGGTGTCGGCCAGCGACCGCAACGCCTGGGCGGCTGCCCTCGGCCAGAGCCCGGCGGCGTTGTCCGGCGAGACCCTGCTGCGCCTGGAAATGGCCGCCGAGGTGCCGACGCCCGCCGAGCACCTGAGCGACCGCCGCCTGCTGCAGCTCACCCTGCTGACCCGCCGCAACGCGCCGGCACCGGCTGAAACCTGGGGCAAGGATGTCGCGGCCGTGCTGGGCAGCGCCCACGAAGGCGCAGCGGCCCGGCGCCTGCAGGCGGTGCTGAAGGCCCTGCTCAAGCGCTGATCAAGCGCTGATCAGCGCGGGCGGGACACGGCGGCCTGGAAAAGGCCGTCGTACAGCGGCACCAGTTCGGGGAATTCGGCGCCGAAGCGCTCGCGGCTCACGAAATACGCTTCGCAGGTGACGGCAAAAAACTCCGCCGGGCTGTGGGCCGCGTAGTCATCGAGCCAGGGCGTCTCGCCGCCGAAGCGTTCGGCCAGGCTCACCGCCTCGGTGAAGCGCGCAAAGGCTTCGCGCATCATCCGCTGCCAGTGGGCTGATGCCTCGGCCCCCCGGGCATGGCCCAGAAAGCCCCGGGGCAGCGGCGGGCTGCCGCCGGGCTGGTCGCCCAGCGCAATGTCGTGCATGTCGATCTTGTGCACGAACTCGTGGATGACCAGGTTGTGGCCCCGCTCCGCCACTTCGCCGGCCGCTGCCACGTCTTCCCAGCTGAGCATCAGCGGCCCGCCGTCCATGGCTTCGCCGGCCAGGGCCTCGGTGTACTGGTGCACCACGCCGCTGGCGTCCCGCACTTCGCGCCGGGCCAGCACGGCGCCGGGCTGCACCACGATGCCCACGAAGTCGCCGTACCAGTCCAGCAGATCGCAGGGCCGGCGGGGTGGGTGTCCGCCGGGCAGGCACATGCCCAGCAGCGGCAGGCAGGCCTGCACCGCAATCGACAGCGCCATGGTGTCGGTCACGTTCAGGCCATGGGCGCCGTGGAATTCCTTCTCGGCCAGGAAGTGGCCGCACAGGTCGCGCAGGCGATTCAGTTCGGTGGGGTTGCGGCTTGCCACGAACGGCAGGTCGGCCAGCACGGCGGACCACAGCGCATCGGGCAGCTCGGGTGGGCGTCGCCAGCGGCGCGCCCAGCGCTGCATCAGGCCCATGCGGCGTTCCTCATGCCGGCCGCCGCTCCCAGCCTTCGGCGGTCAGGCGCAGCACCTCGGCGCGGCGCGGGGTGGCGCGGGCATCCCAGTCGGACAGCACCACCCGTTGCAGGCCTTGGCCCAGATCGTGTTCGCCGGGGCGGTGCGTGTGGCCATGCACCAGCACCGAGGCCCGGGCCTGTTGCAGCCATTGCCGCGCGGCACCGGCATCGACATCGGCCCAGAGCGCCGGGTCGGACCCCAGGGTTCGTTTGCGCGCCTCGCTGCGCTCACGCAGCGCGCGGGCGGTGGCCTCGCGCTCGGCCAGCGGCCGCGCCAGGAAGGCCTGCTGCCACTCGGTGCTCCGCACCTCGGCGCGGAAGGTCATGTAGTCGGTGTCGGCCAGGCAGAGCGCGTCGCCATGGCTCAGCAGCCAGCGCCGGCCACCGAACACCAGCACGGTCGGGTCGCTGAGGCCGATCAGCCCGCAGGCCGCCAGCCCCTGCGTGCCGAGCAGGAAGTCGCGGTTGCCGGCGATGAAGAAGGTGGGTGTGCGCCGCGCGAAGTTGCGCAGCTCGGTGGCGCAGTGCCGCCAGAAGGCCCGGTCGGCGGTGTCCTCGCGGGGCGGGGGGGCATCGAGCAGGTCGTCACCGACCCAGACCTCGAAAAAATCCCCCAGGATGAACAGCGCGTCGGCCCGGTCGGCCCGGTTCAGGCAAGCCTGCCAGGCCTGGTGGGTGGCGGGCTCGCCGGCCTGCAGGTGCAGGTCGGACACGATGTCGATGGTGCGCCAGCCGGCCGGCGCCTGCAGTTCGGGCAGATCCGGCAGATCCATCGATCTCGGGCGGTGCGGGGTGGTCAGACGGCCACGGCCTTTTCGATCACCACGTCGTCCTTCGGCACATCGTCGTGGTAGCCGCGGCGGCCGGTCGGCACACCCTCGATCTGCTTGACGATCTCGGTGCCGGCAACCACCTTGCCGAACACGGCATAGCCCCAGCCCTGGGCGCTGGGCGCGGTGTGGTTCAGGAAGCCGTTGTTGGCCACGTTGATGAAGAACTGCGCCGTGGCCGAGTGCGGGTCGCTGGTGCGGGCCATGGCAACGGTGTAGCTGTCGTTCTTCAGGCCGTTGTTGGCCTCGTTGTTGATCGGGGCATCGGTGGGCTTCTGGTTCATGCCCGGCTCGAAGCCGCCGCCCTGGATCATGAAGCCGGGGATCACGCGGTGGAACACCGTGTTGTTGTAGTGGCCCTTGTTCACGTACGACAGGAAGTTGGCGGTGCACAGCGGCGCCTTCTCGGCGTCGAGCTCGAGCGTGATGACGCCCTTGCCGGCGATGTGCAGTTCAACTTTCGGATTGGCCATGTTCATTTCTCCAGGGTGGCTTTGGTGATGGTGATGGTGGTGCGGGGCACGTCCGAGCCGAAGGGGCCGGCAGCGCCGGTGGGCGTGTCCTTGATCTTGTTGACCACGTCCATGCCCGAGACCACCCGACCGAAGACGGTGTAGCCGTACAGCTCGGCGGCATTGAGCAGGTTGGCGCGCGGCACGTTCTCGTAGGTGCGGCCCCGGTACTCGAACTTCGGCACCGGATCGCCCGGCGGAATGGGCGTCGGGTCGAGGAAGGCGTTGTCCTTGACGTTGATGAAGAACTGCGCCGTGGCCGACTGCGGGTCGCTGGTACGGGCCATGGCAATGGTGCCGGTGACGTTGCGCGGACCGCCCTTGGCCAGGGCTTCCTGGCCCTCGTGCGGCACCGGTGCGCGGGTGGGCTTCTGCTGCAGCTTGGCATCGAAGCCGCCGCCCTGGATCATGAAGTTGCTGATGACCCGGTGGAAGACGGTGCCGTCGTAGTGGCCGTCACGCACGTACTGCAGGAAGTTCTCGACCGTGCGGGGGGCCTTGTCCGGGTAGAGCTCCAGCACGATGTCGCCCTGGCTGGTGGCGAGCTTGACGCGGGGCGCCTTGTCCTGGGCGAGCGCGGGCAGTGCCAGGCAGGGCAGCAGCAGGGCGCTGGCCAGCAGGCGGCGGGTAGTTTGGAAGGTGGTCATGGGCGGGTCACTTGCGTTGCGAGCCGGCGGCCTTGGGCGGCACGAAGATGCTGCGCGCCGCATTCAGCTTGGGGCCAGCCGTGGCGTTGGACGGATCGATCTGCTGCGCCCGGGTGTAGGACTGCGCTGCCAGCTTGGCATAGACGTCGCCCAGGTTCTCGTGCGCGGTGGCGTAGGACGGGTTGGTCCGCACCGCCATCTCGAGCGCCACGCGAGCCTTCTCGAACTGGCCCTGGTTGGCGTGCAGCACCGCCAGGTTGTTGTAGGGCTCGGGGAGCTCGGGGAATTCCTTGGTGAGGTCGGTGAAGGTGGTCATGGCCTCAGCCACCTTGCCGCTCTCGCTCTGCACCACGCCCTTGATGAAGCGCATCTGCGCGTCCTTCGGGTTGGCCGCCAGGTGCTGGTCGGCCTTGGCCAGTGCCTCGGTGAACTGACCCGCGCGCAGCAGCCGGTTGACTTCGGCGTGTTCGGCCTGCTGGGCCTGGGCAGCGCCGGTGGCCATCAGGCCGGCGACCAGCAGGCCGGCCAGGACCGTGCGGAGCGTCGGGGAGGGGGATTTCGCGAGATGGAGCATGGGACCTCGGAAAGCATTCGGCGGGCGGGAACCGGTGGGAAACCGGTGGGGAACGCGCGCCGGGGACAGAAAACCAGCGGCCTGCACAGGCGCCGGAAGGGGGCTGGATATACTGGCGGATTGTATCTGAGGGGTACGCTCGCCCAGCCGTTTGCCGCGCCCCGCCCGCCTTCCCATGACCCTGAAAATCCACAACAGCCTGACCCGGCGTCTGGAGCCGTTCGAGCCCCTGGAGCCGGGCCACGTGCGCATGTATGTCTGCGGCATGACGGTCTATGACCTGTGCCACCTGGGTCATGCCCGCTCGATGCTGGCCTTCGACATCGTGCAGCGCTGGCTCAAGGCCAGCGGCCTGAAGGTGACCTATGTGCGCAACGTCACCGACATCGACGACAAGATCATTGCCCGCGCGCTGAAAAACGGCGAGAGCATCCAGTCGCTGACCGACCGCATGATCGACGCGCTGCACCAGGACGCCGACGCCCTGGGCATCGAGCGGCCCACGCACGAGCCGCGCGCCACCGACCACGTGCCCCAGATGCTGGGCATCATCCGCCGCCTTGAAGAGCGCGGCCTGGCTTACCGCAGCGAAGGCGGCGACGTGAACTTTGCGGTACGCAAGTTCCCCGGCTACGGCAAGCTCTCCGGCAAGTCGCTGGACGAGCTGCGCGCCGGCGAGCGCGTGGCGGTGAACGACGGCAAGGCCGACCCGCTGGACTTCGTCCTCTGGAAAGCCGCCAAGGCCGACGAACCGGCCGACGCCAAATGGGACAGCGACTACGGCACGGGGCGCCCGGGCTGGCACATCGAATGCTCGGCCATGAGCTGCGAGATGCTGGGCGAGAGCTTCGACATCCACGGTGGCGGCGCCGACCTGCAGTTCCCCCACCACGAGAACGAGATCGCCCAGAGCGAGGGAGCCACCGGCGTGCCGCTGGCCCGCTTCTGGATGCACAACGGCTTTGTGCGGGTGGACAACGAGAAGATGTCCAAGAGCCTGGGCAACTTTTTCACCATCCGCGAGGTGCTGGCCAAGTTCGACGCCGAGACGGTCCGCTTCTTCATGCTGCGCGCCCACTACCGCAGCGCGCTCAACCACAGCGACGCCCATCTGGACGACGCCCGTGCCGCGCTCAAGCGCCTGTACACCGCGCTGCAGCAGGTGCCGCCGGCGGCGGTGGCCATCGACTGGACCGATCCTCTGGCCGCCCGCTTCCAGGCGGCCATGAACGACGACTTCAACACCCCCGAAGCCCTGGCCGTGCTGTTCGACCTGGCCTCCGACGTGAACCGCAGCCGCGACCCGGCCCGCGCCGGCCTGCTGCGCGCTTTGGGCGGCGTGCTGGGTCTGCTGCAGGCCGATCCGTCGGCTTACCTGCAGGGCGGCGGCGCTGACCAGTCCACCGACGAAGCCGCCATCCTGGCGCGCATCGCAGCCCGTGCTGCGGCCAAGCAGGCACGCGACTTTGCCGAGGCCGACCGCATCCGCCAGGCGCTGCTGGCCGAGGGCATCGTGCTCAAGGACGGCCCGTCCGGCACCACCTGGGAACGCGCCTGATGTCGCCTGCCGCATCGTCTTCCGTGTTGCCCGACATCGGACCCGAGGCCCCCGATTACTGGGTCGAGGCCTGCCGCCACCTCATGAAGCGCGACCGCGTCATGAAGAAGCTGATCCCGCAGCACCCCGGTGTGTGCCTGCAGTCGCGCGGCGATGCGTTCGTCACGCTGGCGCGCAGCATCGTGGGGCAGCAGATCTCGGTGAAGGCCGCGCAGTCGGTGTGGGAGCGCTTCGCCGCGCTCTCGCGCCGCATGACGCCGGCCCAGGTGCTCAAGCTCAAGGTGGACGACATGCGCGCTGCCGGCCTGTCGGCCCGCAAGGTGGAGTACCTGGTCGACCTGGCCCTGCATTTCTCCAACGGCCAGGTGCATGAGAAGCAGTGGGCCGACATGGACGACGAGGCCATCATTGCCGAGCTGGTCGCCATCCGCGGCATCGGCCGCTGGACCGCTGAAATGTTCCTCATCTTCCACCTGATGCGCCCCAACGTGCTGCCGCTGGACGACATCGGGTTGCAGAACGGCATCAGCCGTTGTTACTTCTCGGGCGAGCCGGTGAGCCGCTCCGAGATCCGCGAGGTGGCCACGTCGTGGGCACCGTATTGCAGCGTGGCCACTTGGTATATTTGGCGATCGCTGGATCCGGTGCCGGTCAGCTACTGACCCCCACCCCCACAGGCAAGACAGGAGCCCATCTTGGCCAAAAAGAACTTTCTCGATTTCGAGCAGCCCATCGCCGAGCTCGAAGGCAAGATCGAGGAGCTGCGTTACGTGCAGACCGAGTCCGCGGTGGACATCTCCGAAGAGATCGAACAGCTCGCCGGCAAGAGCCTGCAGCTCACCAAGGACATCTACAGCAACCTCACGCCGTGGCAGATCACCAAGATCGCCCGCCACGCCGACCGGCCCTACACGCTGGACTATGTGCGCGACATCTTCACGCACTTCGTCGAGCTGCACGGCGACCGGCATTTTTCGGACGACCTCTCCATCGTCGGCGGCATGGCCCGCTTCAACGGCCAGCCCTGCATGGTGATTGGCCACCAGAAAGGCCGCGACACCAAGGAGCGCGCGCTGCGCAACTTCGGCATGACCAAGCCCGAGGGTTACCGCAAGGCGCTGCGCCTGATGAAGCTGGCCGAGAAATTCAAGCTGCCGGTCTTCACCTTCGTGGACACGCCCGGCGCCTACCCCGGCATCGACGCCGAGGAGCGTGGCCAGTCCGAAGCCATCGGCCGCAACATCTTCGAGATGGCGCAGCTGGAAGTGCCCATCATCTCCACCATCATCGGCGAGGGCGGCTCCGGCGGTGCCCTGGCCATCTCGGTGGCCGACCAGGTGCTCATGCTGCAGTACTCGGTGTATTCGGTCATCAGCCCCGAGGGCTGCGCCTCCATCCTCTGGAAGACCAGCGAGCGCGCCAGCGACGCGGCCGAGGCCCTGGGCATCACCGCCCACCGGCTCAAGTCGCTCGGGCTGGTCGACAAGATCGTCAATGAACCGGTGGGCGGCGCCCACCGCGACCACAAGCAGATGTCGGCCTTCCTGAAGCGGGCCCTGACCGACGCCTGGCGCCAGGTGTCGGACCTCAAGGTGAAGGAACTGCTGGAGCGCCGCCACGAGCGCCTGGACGGTTATGGCCGCTTCACCGACACCAAGGCCGAAGCCCGCGAACGCCGCTGAGGCCACCGCAGCCTGGTGGCAGCGCCACGGTGCCGATCTCGCGCCGGGCGCCATCGGCGTGGCCTTCAGCAGTGGCGCCGACTCCACCGCTCTCCTGCAGGCTGCCACCGCGCTGTGGCCGGGTCGTGTGGTGGCCCTGCATGTGCACCACGGGCTGCAGCCCGCCGCCGACGGTTTTGCCGAACACGCCCGCCGCATCGCGCTGGCGCTGGGCGCCGAATTCCGCCTGGCTCATGTCGACGCCCGCCCCGAGCCCGGGCAAAGCCCTGAAGACGCTGCGCGCCGCTCGCGCTATGCCGCGCTGGCCAGCCTGGCGCAGCAGGCGCCGCCCGCTGCCGTGGTGCTGCTGGGCCAGCATGCCGACGATCAGGCCGAGACCGTGATGCTGGCGCTCAGCCGGGGTGCCGGACTCCCTGGGCTGGCTGCCATGCCCGAGCGCTTCGAGCGCCATGGCACCTGCTTCGGCCGGCCGCTGCTCACGGTGGACGGCGCCCGGCTGCGGATCGATCTGCAGGACGCCGGCCTGGACTGGATCGAAGACCCCACCAACACCGACCCGCGCTACACCCGCAACCGCATCCGTCACCGCCTGATGCCGGCCTGGCGCGACGCCTTCCCCGACGCCGTCCCCGCGCTGGCCCGCACCGCCCGCCATGCCGCGCAGGCCCAGCGCCTGCTCGACGAGCTGGCCCGACTGGATGCGGCACACACCGGGCTGCCGCCGCAGATTGCGGCCCTGCAGGGCCTGTCGACCGATCGCCAGGCCAACCTCATCCGGCACTGGCTGCGCGAATGCCATGCGGTGGCGCCGAGCGCCGTGCAGATGGACGCCTTGCTGCCGCAGGTGGCCGCCTGCACCACGCGCGGGCACCGCATCGAGCTGCGGGTGGCCGCGGGGTTTGTGGTGCGGCAGGGCGGGGTTCTGCAGTACACCCCCTCGGTATAATCCCGAGGTTTTGCCTGCCGGCGGCACGCCGTGCAGGCCCGTTTGTCCCCCTCTGCACAGACATTCCGATGGCCTTGATCGTTCACAAGTACGGCGGTACCTCCATGGGTTCCACCGAGCGCATCCGCAACGTCGCCCGCCGTGTCGCCAAATGGCACAAGGCCGGTCACCAGATGGTGGTGGTGCCCAGCGCCATGAGCGGCGAGACCAACCGCCTGCTGGCCCTGGCCAAGGAAGTCGCCCCCGAGAAGCCGGGCCGCGCCTACAGCCGCGAACTCGACATGCTGGCCTCCACCGGCGAGCAGGCGTCGTCCGCCCTGCTGGCCATCGCGCTGCAGGCCGAAGGTCTGGAAGCCGTGAGCTACGCCGGCTGGCAGGTGCCGATCAAGACCAACGACGCCTACACCAAGGCCCGCATCGAGAGCATCGACGACGAGCGCGTGCGCGCCGACCTGGCCGCCGGCAAGGTGGTCATCGTCACCGGCTTCCAGGGTGTCGACCCGGAAGGCAACATCACCACCCTGGGCCGCGGCGGCAGCGACACCTCGGCCGTGGCCGTGGCCGCTGCGCTGAAGGCCGCCGAGTGCCTGATCTACACCGATGTGGACGGCGTCTACACCACCGACCCGCGCGTGGTGCCCGAAGCCCGCCGCCTGAACCGCGTGAGCTTCGAGGAGATGCTGGAGATGGCCAGCATGGGCTCCAAGGTGCTGCAGATCCGCTCGGTGGAATTCGCCGGCAAGTACCGCGTGCCGCTGCGCGTGCTCTCCAGCTTCACCCCCTGGGACATCGACCTGAACGAAGAAGCCGCCTCCGGCACCCTGATCACTTTCGAGGAAGAAGACAACATGGAACAAGCCGTCGTTTCCGGCATCGCCTTCAACCGCGACGAGGCCAAGATTTCGGTTCTCGGCGTGCCCGACACCCCCGGCATCGCCGCCCAGATCCTGGGTGCCGTGGCCGATGCCAACATCGAGGTGGATGTGATCATCCAGAACGTGAGCAAGGACGGCAAGACCGACTTCAGCTTCACCGTCCACCGCAACGATTTCCAGAAGGCCATGGACCTGCTCAAGAGCCAGGTCGCGCCGGCCATGGGCGCCACCGAGGTGCTGGGCGACGCCCGCATCTGCAAGGTCAGCATCGTGGGCATCGGCATGCGCAGCCATGTGGGCGTGGCCAGCCGCATGTTCCGCTGCCTGAGCACCGAAGGCATCAACATCCAGATGATCTCCACCTCCGAGATCAAGACCTCGGTCGTCATCGACGAGAAGTACATGGAACTGGCCGTGCGCGCCCTGCACCGCGAGTTCGATCTGGACCAGACCGCCGACACCATCGGCCGCTGAGAGCCCCGGCCCCGCTGCCGAATTGAGGCATAATGCGGGGCTTCCGGAGTGATGACCGAGTGGCCGAAGGTGCTCCCCTGCTAAGGGAGTATGGGGTGTAGAGCCTCATCGAGGGTTCGAATCCCTCTCACTCCGCCACATTGAAAAAGCCCTGCAGTTCGCTGCAGGGCTTTTTTGTTTTGTGCGCAGACCGGGTGTGATTGTTTTGAAAATCTCATGACTTGTTCAAAAGTCATGCGGATTTCAAACCCGACCTGCATGAACCGGAATGTCTGCACGCCGTATCCGATACCCACATCGACACCATCGCGCGGCCCCCGCATAATCGCCGCCAAGCCGAAAGGCCCGGTGCTAGTCACACCCAGATCAAGAGGTTGCAACCCCCACCTTCAAGCGGGGTTCTGTCGTTCCCGAATTCATCGGCTCGCGAGTCTGCGTGCCGTCATGGTTTTGGGGATGGGAGCGCCCATCCGCAAGGCCGGCGGCACGGCTTGATCCGTGTGACTATCCCCATCCCCACCCGTTGCGCCTAGTCAGCCTGCGGGTGATCCAAGTCTCATCAAGGAGCAAAAACCATGTCCCAGGTCCCCGACCTCGGCAGCCCATGCGCTGCGCCCGAAGCCCCCATCACCCTGTCCCCCACCCGCCAACGCGCCTGCCTGGAAGCGGCCTGGGAGATCGAGGCGCTCGCCTTGTTGTTGCCCAAGATCGACCTGACCGAGCAGCCGGTGGCGGCGCTGCAGTTGCGCGGGGTTGCAGCCCGGGTGGCGGAGTTGGCGGGGGTGATGATGTCCGGTCTGGACGATGCGATGGTGGGCGAGCAGCAACTGCAGCGCCGACTGCAGCTGCCGACCGCCTAGACGAACACGGGGGCGGGTGCCCCGCTCATGCTGCTGCTCAGCAAACCACCTCGTGCTGCCGCGTCTGCGACGGCGTCTCCCCGAACAGCGCCTTGTATTCCTGCGAGAAGTGGCCCATGTGCCAGAAGCCCCAGCGGGCGGCGATGTCGGCGATGGTGTCCTCGCGGCGGGCGTCGCACAGCTCGCGGCGCACGGCGTTCAGGCGCACGGTGCGCAGGTAGTGGGCGGGGCTCATGCCCAGCACGTCCTGGAAGCAGTTCTGCAGGGTGCGGCGGGTCACGTGCAGTTGCACGCACAGCTGCTCCACCCGGGGCGGCTGCTCGGGGTGGGCCATGACGAGTTCGCGGGCGCGGTCGACGATGTCCTGCCGGCGGCGCAAGGCGGGCGGGGCGGCGTCGCACACGGCATCGGGCGCCAGGGTGTCGGCCAGCACGGTGAGCAGGGTGTCGTGCAGGGCGTGGCGGCTGGCGTCGAAGCGCAGCACGCCGGGTTCGGCTTCGAGTGACCGCAGCACCTCGCGCAGCATGCCCACCAGCCGCAGGCGCTGCAGCAGGTTCAGCGGCTGCACGCTGGGCGCCAGGTGGGCGGCCTGCGGCCAGTCGCGGTGGTGCACCTGCTGCAGGTGCTGCAGCACCCGGTCCTTGTGCAGCACCACGCCGTACAGGCCGCAGCCGGCGGGCACCTGCAGGTCGAACGGGTGGCCATTGCTGGAGAGCATGAGCTGGGTGCCGTCCACCGGGCGGCCCATGAAACGCAGGCCGCTGGCGGCCTCGGGCACCGCCAGCCCGATCCACACGCCGCTGTCCCAGGGCTGGCAGTGCTGGCTGGTGGCGCAGCTGGCTTCTTCCTCGAACAGCTGGATGTCGGCGTCCATCAGCTCGCGCACCTGGCCGCTGAACAGGCCGTGCGAGGTCTGTTCGTAGCGCTGTTCCCAGGCGTCGAGGTTGTCGGCGTGCACATGCACCTCGCGGGAGCGCTTGATGCGGTACTGGGCGCTGCCGTCGGCGGCGCCGGCCGCGGTATGCACCAGGTTGGGCGGAATGGACATGGGATGGGCCGTGTTGCCGCAGGTGAGGCGTGAAGTATCAAGTTCCATGCCAGCGCACCCACCTACGGAAAACCCGGGTCGCCGTATCCCGAATCGGAAAAAATCGGCGCACCCGGCCGGTGTTGCCGAATCCGGATACCGCTGCCGCGGCCTGCGCCCGCACCATGCGCCGCAGGCTGCCTGAGCCGTTTCAGGTGCACCACGAGCATTTCCATGTCAAACCAAACCCAACAGGTGTCCCGCGACCTCAAGCCGGTCCTGGGCGCCTTCTCTCTCTGGGGCATCGCCGTCGGCCTGGTGATTTCAGGCGAGTACTTCGGCTGGTCGTATGGCTGGGCCAGCGCCGGCACGCTGGGCTTCCTGGTGGCCACCACGTTTGTGGCGGTCATGTACACCAGCTTCATCTTCAGCTTCACCGAGCTGTCCACCTCCATCCCGCACGCGGGCGGCCCGTTCGCCTATGCGCGCCGGGCCTTCGGGCCCACCGGCGGTTTCATTGCCGGCTATGCCACGCTGGTGGAATTCGTGTTTGCGCCGCCGGCCATTTCGCTGGCCATCGGCGCTTACCTGAACGTGCAGTACCCGGCGCTGGACCCGAAGGTGGCGGCCCTGGGCGCTTACGTGATCTTCATCACCCTCAATGCGCTGGGCGTGGGCATTGCCGCCATGTTCGAGCTGATCGTCACGCTGCTCGCGGTGGGCGAGCTGCTGGTGTTTGCCGGCGTGGTGGCCCCGGGCTGGTCCATGGCGAACTTCGTGGCCAACGGCTGGGCCGGTGAAAGCACGTTCACCATGGCCACCTGGGCCGGCATCTTTGCCTCCATTCCGTTCGCGATCTGGTTCTTCCTGGCCATCGAGGGCGCGGCCATGGCGGCCGAAGAAGCCAAGGACCCCAAGCGCACCATTCCCATTGCCTACATCACCGGCATCCTGACGCTGGTGGCGCTGGCCTTCCTGGTGATGATCATGGCCGGCGGCGTGGGCGACTGGCGCCAGCTCTCCAACATCAACGACCCGCTGCCGCAGGCCATGAAGGTGGTGGTGGGCGAGAACAGCGGCTGGCTGCACATGCTGGTGTGGATCGGCCTGTTCGGTCTGGTGGCATCGTTCCACGGGATCATCCTGGGCTACTCGCGTCAGATGTATGCGCTGGCCCGTGCCGGTTACCTGCCGGCCTACTTTGCTGCGGTGCACCCGCGCTTCAAGACCCCAGTGCGCGCCCTGGTGGGCGGCGGTGTGGTGGGCGTGCTGGCGGTGTTCTCCGACCAGTTCATCACCATCGGCGGCCAGCCGCTGACCGCCAACATCGTGACCATGGCGGTGCTGGGCGCGCTGGTGATGTACATCATCTCCATGGCCTCGCTGTTCAAGCTGCGCGCCACCGAGCCGGGCCTGCAGCGCCCGTACAAGGCGCCGTTCTACCCGGTGCTGCCCGGCATTGCGCTGGTGTTCGGGCTGGTGTGCCTGGGTGCGCTGGTGTACTTCAACCCGATCATCACCGGGCTGTTCCTGGGCCTGATGGCGGTGGCCTGGGTGTACTTCGCGCTCACCTCCGGCCAGCGCGACGCCGCACCGGCCGACGAGATGCTGGGAACCGCCAAGTGAGCTTCGACGTCACCCTCGGGCCGCTGCGCTACCGCTTCGACTCCCTGCGCGAGGTGATGGCCAAGGCCACGCCGCTGCGCTCGGGCGATGCGCTCGCCGGCCTGGCGGCCGACACCGAACAGGAGCGCATCGCGGCCCGCTGGGCGCTGGCCGATGTGCCGCTGAAGCGCTTCCTGACCGAGGCGCTGGTGCCCTACGAGGACGACGAGGTCACCCGCCTCATCATCGACAGCCACGACGCAGCCGCCTTCGCACCCATCAGCCATCTCACGGTGGGCGGCCTGCGCGACTGGCTGTTGTCCGAGAAGGCCACCGGCCCGGTGCTGCAGGCACTCGCCCCCGGCCTCACGCCCGAGATGGTGGCGGCGGTGAGCAAGCTGATGCGCAACCAGGACCTGATGCTGGTGGCCCGCCGCTGCGAGGTGGTCACGCGGTTCCGCAACACCCAGGGCCTGCGCGGCCACCTGAGCGTGCGGCTGCAGCCCAACCACCCCACCGACGACCCGGCCGGCATCGTGGCCAGCCTGATCGACGGGCTGATGCACGGGGCGGGCGATGCGGTGGTGGGCATCAACCCGGTGTCCGACAGCGTGCCCGACCTGGTGCGCCTGAACCATGTGCTGGCCGATGTCATCGGCCGCGGCATTCCCACCCAGAGCTGCGTGCTGACCCATGTGACCAACACCATGCGGGCCATCGAACTGGGCGCGCCGGTGGACCTGGTGTTCCAGTCGATCGCGGGCACCGAAGGCACCAACCGCAGCTTCGGCATCGACCTGGCCTTGCTGGACGAGGCGCATGCCATGGCGCAGTCGCTGGGCCGGGGCACGGTGGGTTCCAACGTGATGTATTTCGAGACCGGGCAGGGCAGTGCGCTCTCGGCCAACGCCCATCATGGCGTGGACCAGCAGACCTGCGAGGCCCGCGCCTATGCGGTGGCCCGCCGCTACCAGCCGCTGCTGGTGAACACGGTGGTGGGCTTCATCGGGCCGGAGTATCTGTTCGACGGCAAGCAGATCACCCGCGCCGGGCTGGAAGACCACTTCTGCGGCAAGCTGCTGGGCCTGCCCATGGGCTGCGACATCTGCTACACCAACCATGCCGAGGCCGACCAGAACGACATGGACAACCTGATGGTGCTGCTGGCCACGGCGGGCCTGAACTTCCTGATCGGCGTACCCGGTGCGGACGATGTGATGCTCAACTACCAGAGCACCTCGTTCCACGACGCGCTGGTGCTACGCGAACTGCTGGGTCTGAAGCGCGCGCCGGAGTTCGAGGCCTGGCTGCAGTCCATGGACATCACCGATGCCACCGGCCGCCTGCTGCCCGCCGCGCAGGCCTGGCGCTCGGCCGGCGAACACCTGAGCCTGCCTGCGGCATGAGCGAACTGCCCGACCTTCCGCCCGATCGGTCCGACCCGCCCGCCACCGGCGACGACCCCTGGGCGCACCTGCGCCGCTTCACGCCGGCCCGCATCGGCCTGGGCCGCAGCGGCGTGAGTGCCACCACCCGCGAGGTGCTGACCTTCTCGCTGGCCCATGCGCAGGCGCGCGACGCCATCCACCTGCCGCTGGACACCGACGCCCTGGTGGCCGAGGTGCAGGTCCAGGGCTGGAGCGATGTGCGGGTGCTGCAGAGCCGCGCCCGCAGCCGGCACGAATACCTCCTTCGGCCCGACCTGGGCCGCCGCCTGAACCCGGCCGATGCGCAGGCGCTGCAGTCGCCGCAGCAGGCTCCCGATCTGGTGCTGGTGGTGGGTGACGGCCTGTCGCCGCTGGGCATACAGCGCCACGCGCCGGCCTTGCTGGCGGCCCTGCGCGAGGCACTGGACCCGGCCCTGCGCCTGGGGCCGCTGGTGGTGGTGCGCGAAGCCCGCGTGGCCGTGGGCGACGAGGTGGGCGAGCGCCTGCGCGCCGGCATGGTGGCCATGCTGGTGGGCGAGCGGCCCGGCCTGAGCTCGCCGGACAGCGTGGGCATCTACCTCACCCACCACCCGAAGGTGGGCTGCAGTGACGCGCAGCGCAACTGCATCTCCAACGTGCGCCCGGCCGGGCAGGACCCGGTCACGGCGGCCCGGCGCCTGGCCTGGCTGGTGGCCGAGGGTCGGCGCCTGGGCCTGACCGGCGTGGGCCTGAAGGACCACAGCGGGCTGCCGCTGGTGGGTGGTCCGGGCTGCGCCCTCGGCGACCCGTGACGCCGGCGGCCTGTGTCAAGCTGCAGGCCATGTCTGCTTCGCCCGCTGCGCCCCTTTCCCGCACCGCCTTCCTCACCCTGCTGCTCATCGCCTGCATGATGGGCGCCAACCATGTGGGCGCACGGCTGGCCTTCGACCACGGGCTGGACGTGCCCACCGCCGTGCTGTGCCGCAGCGGCGTCACGGCGCTGGCACTGGTGCTGCTGCTTCGGCTGCAGCGCGTGGCCTGGAGCGTGACGCCGCAGCAGCGCCGCATGCTGCCGCGCATCGGCGTACTGATCGCCATCCAGAGCCTGTGCATCTACGCCGCCGTGGCCCGCATGCCGGTGGCGCTGGCCCTGCTGGCCTTCAACACCTACCCGCTGTGGACCGCGCTCTGGGCCCGCGTGGTCTATGGCGAGCGCGCACCGGCCCGCCTGCTGAAGGCCATGCCGGTGATGCTGCTCGGGCTGGCGCTGGCCCTCGATGTGTCCGGTGCGGCCTCGGGCCTGGCCGCGTCGGCCCATTGGGCGAGCATCGGTGCCGGCGTGGCCTTTGCACTGACGGCAGCGGCCACCTTCGGGCTGGCGCTGGTGCTCACCCAGCACGGCACGGCCGGGCTCGATGGCCGCCTGCGCACCGCCGCCACGCTGGGCATGGTGGCCCTGCTGGCTTCGCTGGCGGTGGTGGGGCAGGGCGGGCCGAACTGGCCGCAGGCAGCGCCCGGCTGGTGGGGGCTGGTGGCCCTGGTCACGCTCTATGGCAGTGCCTTCACGCTCATGTTCACCGTGCTGCCGCGCCTGGGGGTGGTGGGCAACTCGGCCATCATGAATGTGGAGCCGATCTTTGCGCTGGTGCTGGCCTGGGCGCTGCTGGGCCAGGCCATTGCACCGGTTCAGGTGCTGGGCGGGCTGATGGTGGTGTGCACCGTCATGTGGCTGGGCTGGCGGCGCTGATCCGCCCGGGGTTTCAGCTGTCGACCGAAGCGGTCCAGCGCGAACCCCAGTCGCCGAGCTGGCGGCGGTCGCGTTTGGTGGGCCGGCCCTGGGTCTGGGCCAGCGCCGGCTCCGGGGCCAGCCGCCGCTGCTCGGCCGCCGCCGCGCGGCGTGCCACCGATTCCGGCGTCTCGCGGTAGAGCAGGGCCGCCACCGTGGCAGAGCCGCGCACATCGCTCAGGGCCAGCACCTCGACCGTGCGGTCGTCGAAGCCGGCACGCAGCACGATGGTGTCGCCGCAGCGCACCTCGCGCGAGGGTTTGGCCGGCTGGCCGTTCACCTGCACCCGGCCCCGTTCGATGGCTTCGGTGCTGAGCGCCCGGGTCTTGTAGAAACGGGCGGCCCAGAGCCATTTGTCCAGCCGGTAACGGGTGCCGCTGCTGCTGGCGGCGCCCGGGTTCTGCTGCTCGGCGGTGCGCTTCATCGGTGGCGCGGGTCTTTCAGTTGGTGGCGCCCATGGCCAGCGCACGTTCGCGCGCGGCCTGCAGTTCCTGCGGCTCCACGCTGCTGCGGGTCGGCCAGCCCTGCAGGTGCTGTTCGGTCAGGTCGGTCAGGGCGTCGAGCCAGACCGGGTTGCTGTTCAGGCAGGGGATGTAGCTGAAGCCTTCGCCCCCGGCGTGCAGGAAGGCTTCGCGCGCTTCCATGTTGATCTCTTCCAGCGTTTCCAGGCAGTCGCTGGTGAAGCCGGGGCAGACCAGATCGACCTTCTTCAAACCCTCGCCGGCCATCTTGATGAGGGTCGGCTCGGTGTAGGGCTCCAGCCATTTGGCCTTGCCGAAGCGGGACTGGAAGGTCACCGTGACTTTGTCGCGCGGCAGCTCCAGCGCCTGCGCCACCAGCCGGGCCGTCTTGTGGCATTCGCAGTGGTACGGGTCGCCCAGGTGCAGGGTGCGCTCGGGGACGCCGTGGAAGCTCATCACCAGGTGGTCGCCACGGCCATGTTCGGCCCAGTGGGCGCGGATGGTGTGGGCCAGCGAGCCGATGTAGCCCGGGTGGTCGTGGTAGCGGTTGACGAAGCGGAACTCGGGCAGGTTGCGCACCTGGGTGGCCCACTGCATGGCGGCGTCGATCACGCTGGCGGTGGTGGTGCCGCTGTACTGCGGGTAGGCCGGCAGCACCAGCACCCGGGTCACGCCGGCGGCCTTGAGCTCGTCGAGCACCGAGGCCATCGAGGGGTTGCCGTAGCGCATGGCGTAACGCACCGTCACCGAGTGGCCCCGCTCCTGCAGCGCGCTGTTGAGCGCGGCGGCCTGGCGCTCGGTCCAGACCTTCAGCGGCGAGCCCTCAGGCGTCCAGATGCCGGCGTACTTGGCGGCCGACTTGGCCGGCCGCACCCGCAGGATGATCCCGTGCAGGATGGCCATCCAGACCAGCCTCGGGATCTCGACCACGCGGGGGTCGCCCAGGAACTCGCCGAGGTAGCGGCGCAGGGCCGGCGCGGTGGGTTCGTCGGGGGTGCCCAGGTTGCACAGCAGGACTGCCGTGCGGGGTGCCTGGCCATGGGAATACGGGGGTTCGGCTTGGAAGGACATGCGCTATTCTCCCGCACGCATGAATACCCCCGAGATCCGCTCCCCAGCCGCCTTCGATCCCGGGCGGGTCCGGGGCATCACCATCGATCTGGACGACACCCTGTGGCCGATCTGGCCCACCATCGAGCGGGCCGAGCGGGTGCTGGCCGCCTGGCTGGCCGAAAACGCCCCGGCCGCTGCCGTGCTGGCCGGCTCCGCCGCCGCGCTGCGCGAGGTGCGCAACCACATCCAGGCCACCCGGCCCGACCTCCACCACGACCTGAGCGCGCTGCGGCGCGAGTCGATCCGGCTGGTGCTGGAGCGCGCCGGCGACAACCCGGCGCTGGCCGAGCCGGCGTTCGAGGTGTTCTTTGCCGAACGCCAGCGGGTCGAGCTGTTCGAGGACGCCCTGCCGGCGCTCGAATGGCTGGCCGCCCGTTACCCGGTGGTGGCCCTGTCGAACGGCAATGCCGATGTGCACCGGGTCGGCCTGGGCCGGCACTTCCGGGCGGCGCTGAGCGCCCGCGAATTCGGTGTCGGCAAGCCCGATGCGCGCATCTTCCACGCCGGCGCCCAGGCGGCCGGCGCCGAGCCGCAGCACATCCTGCATGTGGGCGACGACATCCACCTTGATGGCGTCGGCGGCCTGCGCGCCGGCCTGCAGGTGGCCTGGGTCAACCGCGACGCTCAGCCTTGGCCGGCCGACGCCCCGGCGCCCCATGTCGCGGTGCCCGACCTGCTCAGCCTGTGCCGTCTGCTGGCCTGAGTCCCATCCCTTCCTTCTGCTGCAACCCCACCACCATGACCCTCACCATCCACGGAATCGGCGCCTCCCGCGCCTCCCGCCCGATCTGGACCGCCCTGGAACTCGGCGTGCCGTTCCAGCATGTGCCCACCCCGTATGCCGGCGGCGCCACCCGCACGCCGGAGTTCCTGGCCATCAACCCCAACGGCCACATTCCGGCCGTGGTGGACGAGCGCCCCGAGGGCCGTGTGGTGGTGTGGGAAAGCATGGCGTGTGCGCTCTACATCGCCCGCCACCACGGCGTGGCCGACGGCCGCAGCATCACCCCGGCCACGCCCTATGAAGACGCCCAGGCCCTGCGCTGGTCCTTCTGGGCCGCCAGCGAGGCCGAGGCCGACGCCCTGACCGTGCTGATGCACCGCATGGTCATGCCGGCCGACCAGCGCAAGCCCGAGCTGGCCGATGCCGCCGAGCGCCGGCTGGCCGTGCCGTTCCGCGTCATCGAGGCCGAGCTGACCGCCGCCCAGGCGCGCGGTCACGCCTGGCTGGCGGCCGACCGCTTCACCGTGGCGGACCTGCTGGTCGCCACCGTGCTCGGCTGGGCCCGCGTGGCCGGCCCGCTCATGCAGGCCCACCCGGTCACGGCCGAGTGGCTGGGGCGGTGTGTGGCGCGTCCGGCGTTTGCCCAGGCCCGCGCCATGGCGTGACCGGCTGCAGGGCGGCCTGCGCGGCGGCCACGCCGCTGCGGACCGCGCCCTCCAGGGTGGCGGGGTAGGGCCCATCGATGTAGTCGCCAGCGGCCCACAGGCCGGGCGCCACCGCCATGCCGGGCCGCTGCACGCCGGGTGTGCAGGCGAAGGTGGCGCGTTTTTCGGTCACGGTGCGGATCGGCTCCAGCCCGCTGGCCGGCAGGCCCAGCTCCTGGGTGGCCTGCAGCAGCACCGCCTCCTGCAGCTGCTCGCGTTCGCCTTCGCTGGCGCTGATCACGAAGGCCAGCAGGCCCTGGGCAGCGGCATCGTCCGGCCGCAACCAGCCCCGGTCGAACACGAACTGCGCCGGCGCACTGCGCAGCGCCAGCATCGGCGCCGGCAGCCGCTGGCCGGCCGCCCGCAGGTACACCGTGGTGATGGCGGTGTGGTCCAGCTGGTCGGTGGTGGCAGCCCACTCGGGCGCCACGGCCGCCAGCGACTGCGCCGCCACCGAGGGCCCGGTGGCCCAGACGACCCGGTCAAACCGCTCGGCCGACGTGCCGGCTGCCGAGCCCACCTCCAGCGTCCAGCCGCCGTCCCGGGGCAACACCGCCAGCACCCGGCAGGCGCGCCGCAGGCGGGACGGCCCGCCGGGCAGTGCGGCCAGCCAGCCCAGCGCCGCGTCCGGCCAGAGCGCGCCCAGGTCGGTGCGGGGCAGCAGCAACTGCGAGGCCGTCCAGCCCCCGTGCCCGGGGCCGAACAGCGCATCGCGCAGCACCCGCAGGAACACCGCCCCGCTGGCCTGTGCCGGCGGCACATTCAGGGCCGACACGCACAGCGGCGCGATCAGTTCGTCCAGCGGCCGTTTCGGCAGGCCGGCGCACAGGTCGGCCACGCTCTGGTGGTCGGCACAGCGGAAGCCGGCGCGCTGCCAGCGCATCGAAGCGCGCAGCAGGCCGATGCGGTCGGCCCAGCTCCAGCCGCGCGATCCGAACAGCACCGCTGCGCCCAGCGCCGCCGGGGCCGGCCAGCCCGCGGCCCAGGCCGGTGTCTGCAGGCCGGTGCCGTCGGCATGCGGCATGCCCAGCGGCAACGCCAGCAGGGCCGGCTTCACCGCCAGGCCCACCTGCTCCATCAGCCCGAGGGTGGCGGTGTAGGCGCCGATCAGGATGTGCTGGCCGTTGTCCAGCCGCAGCGGGCCGGCGGGGGTGCCGACATCGAGCGCGCGGGCGCGTCCGCCGGCCTCGCGGGCGGCCTCGAACACGGTCACTTCGGCGCCGGCCCGGGCGGCGGTCACGGCCGCGGCCAGCCCGGCCCAGCCCGCCCCCACCACGGCCAGCGTCGGCGGTCGGGTGCCGGGGGTCGGCATCACAGCCGACCCAGGGCCTGGACCTTCCAGGCCAGCCAGAACTTGCGCAGCGGGGTCAGGCTCACCCGCTGGTTCAGCACCAGCAGCGGATCGGCCGCGATCTCCTGCAGCAGCGTGCGGTAGATGCTGGCCATCATCAGGCCGGGCTTCTGGGTGCGGCGGTCGGCCTCGGGCAGCAGGGCCAGCGCGTCGGCATAGGTGGCCAGGGCGCGCTCGCACTGGAAGGCCATCAGCGCGCGGAAGCGCCGCTGGAAGTCGGCCGCATCGCCGCCCGGCGCCGGGCCCCGGCGCAGCAGCTCGTGGGCCTTCACGTCGAAGCGCTGCAGCTCGTCGATCGGCAGGTAGATGCGGCCCCGCGCCGCGTCCTCGCCGACGTCGCGGATGATGTTGGTGAGCTGGAAGGCCAGGCCCAGGCGGTGCGCGTAGGCGGTGGTGCCGTCGTGTGTCTGGCCGAAGATGCGGGCCGCCACCTCGCCCACCACGCCGGCCACCAGATGGCAGTAGCGCTGCAGGTTGGCGAAGTCGAGGTAGCGGTTCTGCTCCAGGTCCATCTGGCAGCCTTCGATGACCGCGTCCAGGTGCCGCGCCTCGATGCCGTGGCCAGCCGCCAGCGGCATGAGCGCCTGCATCACCGGGTGGCTGGGCTGGCCGGCATAGGCCTGGGCCACCTCGCGCCGCCACCAGGCCAGCTTGGTCTGCGCGACGCCGGGGTCGCTCACCTCGTCGACCACGTCGTCCACCTCGCGGCAGAAGGCATAGAAGGCGGTGATGGCCGCTCGCCGCACCGGTGGCAGAAAGAGAAAAGCGTAATAAAAACTGCTGCCCGATGCAGCGGCCTTTTGCTGGACGTATTCTTGTGGGGTCATGACAGGCGCGGGGTTGGCGAAGTGTACGCAGTGCCTGCCCGGCCGCCTGTTCCCATTCCCGACCCGGCCACAGGCCATCCGAACGCCATGTCGCTTCCCTTGCCCGCCTTCGAGGCCGACCGCCTCGCCGCGCTGCACAGCCTGCGCATCCTCGACACCTTGCCGCAGGAGGTGTTCAGCCATGTCACCGCCCTGGCGGCCAGCATCTGCGGTGCCCCGATGGCCCTCATCACGCTGGTGGACGAACACCGCCAGTGGGCCAAGGCCAGCCTGGGCATCGAGCTGCCCGACATCCCGCGCGAACAATCCTTCTGCACCCACACCATCCTCGACAACGACCGGGTGCTGGTGGTGCCCGACGCCACCCGCGACGCCCGCTTTGCCGACCTGGAACTGGTGCGCAGCGGCGAGGTGAAGTTTTACGCCGGCGCGCCCATCGTCACGCCCGAAGGCCATGCGCTGGGCGCCGTGTGCGTGCTCGACAGCCGCCAGCGCCAGCTGGAGCCGCACCAGCAGGCCATGCTCGGCCACCTGGCGGCGCTGGCCTGGAGCCTGCTGCAGAACGAGGCCACACGCCGCGAAGAGGCCGAGCGCATGGTCGAGCGGGTGCGGCAGGGCGAACGCATCATCCGCCACGTGCTGGACCAGGGCCGCGAGATGGCCGCCTTCCTGGACCGCGACCACCGCTACCGGCTGGTCAACCCGGCCTTCGAGCTGTACTGGGTGGACCGGCAGGACGAGATCATCGGCATGTCGCTGCCCGACCTGGTCGGCGAGCAGCTGTACCGCCAGCACCTGCGCCCGGCCATCCACCGGGCCATGGCCGGCGAGGAAGTGCAGATCGACATCGAACACGTCTACCCCGGGCTGGGTGCGCGGCACATGCAGGTGCGCTACGGCCCGGCCTACGACGACGACGACCGGGTGGAAGGCGTGGTCGAGCGCCACCGCGACGTGACCGAGCTGCGCCTGCAGGCCCAGGAACTCGCCACCACCATCGAGGCGCTGCAGGGCAAGCGGCGCATGCAGCTGAAGTTCCTGCAGGCGATCTCGCACGACCTGCGCGAACCGGTGAACGCCATCAACCACGCTGCGCCCGCGCTCAGCGAAGCCCTGCAGGCGGCGCTGCCGCAGGGCCTGAACGACATCCAGAGCCGCTGCCTGAACTTTCTGCTGCGGGGTGGCCGGCGGCTGGCGACCCTGCTCGACGACCTGCGTCTGGTCGGCGAGCAGGACCTGCGTGAACTGCGGCCCCAGCCGTGCCCGCTGGCCGACTGCCTGCACCGCGCGCTGGAGCGGGTGGAGGGCGAGATGGCCGGACGCCCGGTCGAGGTGTCGGTCGACCCCGGCCTGACGGTCGAGGTGGAGGCGCCGCTGTTCGAGCTGGCGCTGCGCGCCGTGCTGATCAACATCCACCGGGCCAGCGGCCAGGCCGATGCCGCCCTGGTGGTGCGCGCCCGCCCGCTGGAGGGCTGGGTGCAGATCGACATGGGCACCCAGGCCGACCCCGAAGCGCTCACCCTGGCCCGCGTGGCCCTGCTGGCCGACCGGCCCGAACAGCCCGCGTTTGAAGAGCTGGGGCTGTCCACCGCGCGGCACATCGTGCGGCTGCACGGCGGGGTGATGGCCGATGTCCGGGAACCCGGGCAGGCTTCCAGGGTTCTGATCCAGATACCGGTGCACGTTCCTGTGCATCCGATCCGACAAGGAGGCTGATGTCACCCGAACGATTTGTCCTGGTCGACGACAACGACAGCGACAACTTCTTCCACGGCATCGCCCTCAAGAAGGCGGGCTTCACGGGTGAGGTGCGTGTGTTCGAGCGGCCGGAAGAAGCGTTGCAGTTCCTGCTGGACGACCAGATCAGCCGCAGCACCTGCCTGCTGCTGGACATCAACATGCCGCAGATGTCGGGCTTCGATCTGGCGCGCGCCCTGCAGGGCGGCCTGCATCCGCGCCAGCCCCTGCAGGTGTTCATGGTGTCTTCCTCCGACTGGGAGGAAGACCGCCAGCGCGCCGCCAGCATCCCGATCGTGGACCACTACGTCTGCAAGCCCTTCACCGTGGCCGATGTCCAGGCCGCCATGGCCCGCCAGGCCGAGCTGGAGCGGCGGGCCTAGGCCCTGGGGTCTTTGACGGGTCAGGCCTGGCGACGGCCTTCCACGCTCCAGCCGCCGGCACCGGCCGCGGCCAGGCCCAGCAGGCCGCCGACGATGGCCAGGTTCTTGAAGAACATCAGCTGCTGCACCATGGCCTGATCGGCCGGCACCGCCCAATAGGCATGGAAGAACACGCTGGCGGCCAGCGTGAACAGCGCCAGCACCACCGCGGCCACCCGGGTGCCGACACCGGCCAGCAGGGCCAGGCCGCCCAGCACCTCGACCACGATGGCGGCCACCGCGCCGGCGGCGGCCATGGGCAGGCCGACCGAGGCGATGTAGCCCACCGTGCCCTCGAAGCCGCCGATCTTGCTGATGCCGGCCGGCACGAACATGACCGCCATCAGCACACGGGCGGCCAGCAGGAAGGCGTTGTTGACGGGGGAAGAAGCAATGGCATTCATGGGGAACTCCTGAAAAGGTGGGGACAGTGGCAGGACTGTAGATTGACCTTCTGTTGATAACAATCCGTCTGAATGAATATGATTGTTCCCGTGATGGATCAATACCGCCCCGCCGAAGGCTTCATGCCCGACCCCAACGACCTGCTCATCTTTGCCCAGGTGGCCGAGCTGGGCAGCTTCAGCCGCGCCGCCGACCGGCTGGGCCTGCCGAAATCCACCGTCTCGCGCCGCCTGAGCGCGCTGGAGCAGGGTCTGGGGGAGCGGCTGCTGTGGCGCACCACCCGGCGCCAGACCCTGACCGAGTTCGGCCAGCTGCTGCTGGACCATGCCCGCCAGGTGGCGGCCGAGGTGCAGGCGGTGGCGGCGCTGAGCGCCCACCGCAGCGCTGCGCCCAGCGGGCGGCTGCGGGTGTCCATGCCGAGCGATCTGGCCACGCTGCTGCTGGCGGCGCCGATGGCCGCCTTCGTGGCCCGCCACCCCGACATCCGGCTCGACATCGACCTCTCGGCCCGCCGGGTCGATCTGCTGGGTGAAGGCTTCGACGCTGCGGTGCGCATCGGCGAGCTGCAGGACGACGGCCTGCTCGCGGCGCACGGCCTGCACCCGCTGCGCAGCGGTCTGTATGCCTCGCCCGAACACCTGGCGCGCCACGGCATGCCGACCCACCCGGACGACCTGCTGCGCCAGCCCGCCGTCGGGCTGCTGGGGCCGCGCGGCGGCACGGCTCCCTGGGTGCTCACCCGGGGGGGCGAGCGCTGGGAAGGGCTGCCGCCGGCCCGCGTGTCGGCCAACTCGCCAGAGATGATGATCCGCCTCGCCGCCCTGGGCGCCGGGGTGGCCGCCGTGCCCGAGCTGCTGGCCCGGGCGGAGGCCCAGCGCAGCCCGTTGGTGCGGGTGCTGCCCGACTGGTCGCTGCCGCCCGAGCCGGCTGCGGTGGTGTTCCCCGGGCGCAAGCTGATGCCGGCCAAGACCCGCGCCTTCATCGACATGGTCCGCCAGGCCTTCGAGGCCGATGCATCCGACCCCGGCGTGACATGACCCGCGCCCGGTTGTCCCGCCGTGTCCCATATTGGGACAGCCGGCCGACGCGGTTCATGCTCTGTTTAGCTGGCGCGGCTGGCACCGGAATTGCTGCCCCGGGCAGACCGGACTGTCACAGCCCGGCACACCCACAACACCCCGAGGAGACACCCCCATGCTGCAGTTCACCCGCATCGCACTGGCCACCCTGACCCTGCTGGCCACCGCCGCCAGCGCCCAGGTCTTCGTGTCGAGCGAGAAGGACAACAAGATCTATGTGTTCGACACCCAGGGCAAGGCCACCTCGGCCATCGACACCTGCAAGCGCCCGCGCCACATGATGTTCAACGCCGACAAGAGCACCCTGTATGTGTGCTGCGGCGACAGCAACCAGCTCGGCGTGGTCGACGTGGCCAGCGGCAAGATGACCGGCACCGTGCCCCTGGGCGACAGCCCCGAAATCTTCGACCTCAGCCCGGACGGCAAGACGGTGTATGTCTCCATCGAGGACGAAAACGTCATGGCCGCCTACGACCTGGCCACCCGCAAGCCGCTGTTCGAGGTCAAGACCGGTGGCGAGCCCGAGGGCGTGCTGGTCACACCCGACGGCAAGTTCGCGTATGTCACCTCCGAGGTGGCCAACGTCGTGCACTACATCGACCTTGGCACCCGCAAGGTGGTGAAGAACATCAAGGTCGGCAAGCGGCCACGCCGCTTCGTGCTGGCCGATGGCGGCAACGAGCTGTGGGTCACCAACGAACTCGACGCCACGGTGAGCGTGGTCAACACCCGCGACCAGTCGGTCAAGGCCACCATCAAGTTCGCGGTGCAGGGCATGCGCGAGGCCGACATCACCCCGGTGGGCATGACCCTCAGCCCGGACGGCAAGACCATGTGGGTCGGCCTGGGCAAGGCCAACCATGTGGCCGAGGTGGACGTGGCCAGCAAGAAGCCCGGCCGCCAGGTGCTGGTGGGCAAACGCGCCTGGGGCCTCACCCTGCACCCGGACGGCAAGACGCTCTATGTGAGCAACGGCCTGTCCGACGACATGACCCTGGTCGACACCGCATCGGCCAAGGCCATCCGCACCGTGGCGGTGGGCCGCGTGCCGCACAGCATCCTGGTCAAGCCCTGACCGTTCGCAGCCGCAGGCCGAGCAGCGCCCCCAGCAGGGCGGCGCTGCCGGTCACCGCCCAGGTGAACTGCCAGCCACCGGCCTGCGCCGCCACCCAGGCCACCAGCGGCGGGCCCACAAACTGGCCGGCCGACGACCACTGCTGCACCCAGCCCACGGTGGTCGACACCGCGCCTTCGCCCGGCGCCACCCGCACCGCCAGCGAGAACAGCGTGGCCGGGATCAGGCCGCCGATGGCCGAAAAACCCAGCACCGCCGCATAACGCGCAGCGGCCGGCAAGCCCTCGCCCTGCGGCGTCTGTCCGAAGGCCAGCACCGCCATGCCACCCATGGCGGCAAAGCCGATCAGCAGCAACCGGTGCGCCGGCCAGCCGGCGTGCAGCAGGCGGCCCGCGCCCAGGTTGCCGGCCACGTTCACCAGCGAAGCCAGGGCGGTCAGGGCGCCGGCCGTTGCACCCGCCACGCCGGCCTGCGCATACACCGTGGGCAGGAAGCCGATCACCGCCATCCACTGGCTGGAGTACAGCGCAAAGGCCAGCGCCACCAGCCAGGGGCCGGCGCTGCCCAGCGTGGCCTTCAGCGGTGCCGCCCAGACGCTGAAACCGCCCGGGCCGCCCGGGCCGCCCGAGGCCGATCGGGCAGGGCGGGGCGGGTCGGCCGGCAGCGAACGCCACAGCCACAGCGCCATGCCGGCCGAGGCCAGCCCCAGCAGGCTCCACAGCCCGGTCCAGCCCAGCAACCCCAGCACCGGCGGCGCCAGCAGCAGGGCCAGCGCGGTGCCGGTCGGCATGTAGGTGCCCCACAGACCCAGGTGCAGCGAGAGCCGTTCCGGCGCCACCAGCCGGCGGATCAGGCTCGGCGCCGGCAGGCAGGCCAGCAGGAAGCCCACGCCCTCCAAAGCCCGCAGCGCCAGCAACGAAGCCGGCCCCTGCGCCAGCACGCCGCCCAGGCCGGCCAGCGCCAGAATGCCGTGCCCCGCGATCACGCTGCGGCGCAGGCCCGCGCCGTCGGCCAGCAGCCCGATCAGCAGGCCCCCCAGCATCCCGGCGAGCTGCACCACCGACAGCAGGAAACCCGCCTGCACCAGCGACACACCCAGGCTCTCGCCCAGCACCGGCAGGGCCGGCGGCATCTTGCCGATGTGCAGGGCCGCCACCAGGCCACTGACCAGGACCAGGGTGGCGGCGCCGGGCGGGGCGACCGGAGAGGGGGGGCTGTTGTGCGGGGGCATCGCCCGATCATCGCTGCGTGGCGGTTTGATCCCGGTCAATCTGCGGTCTTTTCCACACTTCCCGTCGCTGGCGACCGGCCAGAATAGGGCGTTGCTCCTTCAGCCCAAGCCGATGCCGCTGTTCCAAGCCCAACCCCCTCTGGCCCGACGCATCCAGCGGATTGCCTTCGCGCTCTCGGCCTTCATCGTGGTCACGCTGGTGGCGGGCCTGCTGGTGGTCACCGCGCTGGAGGTGCCGGCCACCGAGGAGCGCGCCCACGACGCAGCGGCCCGCGTGCTGGGGGAGTCCACCGCCGGCGACATCCGTTTTCACCTGCGCAGCCTGCGCGAGCTGAGCCAGAGCCGCCTGGTCGGCACCAGCCTGACCGATGCTGCGGTGCGCGCCGCCTACCTGGAGCCGCTGCTGCAGGGCGCGCAGCGCAGCCCCGATCAGCTGCCGCTGATGCTGGTCGACGACCAGGCCCGACCCTTGTCCGGCGGTCTGCCCGCCGCCCTGCCGGCCAGCGACTGGCAGGCCGCTGCCGCCAGCGCCCTGCGCGAGCGCCAGCCCCGGCTGGCGGTGATCACACCGGGCGGGCGGCCTTACCTGCTGGCGGCGTACCCGGTGACCATGGCGGACGCTGCTGCACCCGGTGCAGCGGCGGGCGTGTTGCTCGGGGCGATCGACCTCGACGCCCAGTTTCAGCGCGGTGCCACCGGCCTCGGCCAGGGTCTGGGCGTGGACCTGATGCTGGGTGAACAGGTGCTGAGCCACCTGCCGGCCGTCACGCCAGGTGCAGCGCCTGGTGCAGCGCCGCCCGATGGCGCCCGGCGCTATTTCCCGGTGACGGTGGCCCTGCCGCTGGAGCCGGCGATCGACACTGGCACCGGCATCGGCACCGGCCCGCTCGGCATCCGGCTCTACGGCCTGGACAACCCCTGGGTCGACCCGCTGGTCTCGCGCCTGGGCATGGCGGCGCTGCTGGCGGTGCTGCTCTGCGCGCTGACCTGGCACCTCTCCGGCGTGCTGGCGCGGCGCATCACCGCCCGCCTGAACCGGCTGGTGGACGACTGCCGGGCTGTGGTCGACGGTTATTCCCGCCAGGTCACCGAGGACACCCGCGAAGACGAGATCGGCCTGCTCTCGCGCACCCTGCGGCAGGCCTTGATGGCCTACGACGACATCAACACCCGGCTGGAAGCCCGCGTGGCCGAGCGCACCGCCGAACTCAGCCTGAGCGAGGAGCGCTTCCGCAACGCCATCGACGCCATCGAGGAAGCCTTCGTCATCTTCGATCCGCAGGACCGGCTGGTCTATGCCAACGAACGCTTCCGCGAGGGCTATGCCGAGCTGCCCGGTGGCGTCAGGCCGGGCCTGCGTTTTCAGGACATGGCCGAGGCCTGGTGGCGGCACCACCACCCCGACGGCTCGCCCGAAGAGCTCAAGCGCTGGCTCGACAAGCGCGTGATGGAGCACCGCCACGGCCACACCACGGTGCACCGAATCGGCCAGCGCTGGGTGCGCGACATCGGCCGGCCCACGCCCGGCGGCTATGTGGTGGCGCTGCGGGTGGACATCACCGAACTGGTCCAGGCCCGCGAACAGGCCGAGGCCGCCAACCAGGCTAAGGGCCGCTTCCTGGCCACCATGAGCCACGAGCTGCGCACCCCCATGAACGGCGTGCTGGGCATGGCGCAGCTGCTGCTCATGGACGACCTGAGCGAAGCCGAGCGGCTGGAGTACGCGCAGACCATCATCACCTCCGGCGAGGCGCTGCTGCACCTGCTCAACGACATCCTGGACTTCTCCAAGATCGAGTCCGGCAATGTCGAACTGGAACTGGGCCCCACCACGCCGTTCGACCTGGTGCACGAGTCGGCCGAGCTGTTCCGCCAGGTGGCCGAGCAGAAGGGGCTGCGCTTCACCTCGGCCTGGAACGGCCCGGTGGGTCGGCGCTACGTGACCGACGCCACCCGGCTGCGCCAGATCCTGCTGAACCTGCTGAACAACGCCATCAAGTTCACCCGCGCCGGCCATGTGCGGCTGGAGGGCCGCGAGGTGTCGTGTGAGGACGAACGCGCGGTGCTCGAATTCACCGTCACCGACACCGGCATCGGCATTTCGCCGGAGCAGGCGGCGCTGCTGTTCAAGCCGTTCTCGCAGGTCGACGGCTCCATCACCCGCCAGTTCGGCGGGACCGGGCTGGGCCTGTCCATCGTCAAGGGGCTGGCCGAACTGCTGGGCGGACGCACCGGCGTGCAGAGCGAACCCGGCAAGGGCTCGCGCTTCTGGCTGCGCATTCCGGCCCGCGTGGTGCGCCAGCCGGTCGGGCTGACCGAACCCGGTGCCCTGCCGCCGGCCCGCATGGAGAACGGCCCACCCCTGCACGGCACCGTGCTGGTGGCCGACGACCACCCGGTCAACCGCAAGTTCGTCGAGATCCTGCTGGCCAAGATGGGGCTGGAGGTCCGGGTGGCCGAAGACGGCCAGCAGGCGCTGGACATGGTGTTCTCCGGCAGCGGCATCGACCTGGTGCTGATGGACCTGCAGATGCCCAACCTGGACGGCCTGGAGGCCACCCGCCGCATCCGCGCCTGGGAGGCCGAGCAGGGCCGTGTGCGGCTGCCGGTGGTGGCCCTCACCGCCGACGCGTTCGACGAGTCGCGCCTGCGCTCCCGCGAGGCCGGCATGGACGCCTTCCTCTCCAAGCCCATCGTCCCGCAGCGCCTGCGCGAAACGCTGGAACGCCTGCTGCCCACCGCCAGCCTCCTGTAGGCACCGGCTTGTGAGCGGCGTCCTGCCCTGCGTGGCAAGGGCGTAAAGATGTGCAGCGAGGTGTAAGCGTCTCGCCGGATCGGGATACCTGCGGTAACAGGCACCCGCACCGGCACCGCTAGATTGCGGCCCTGCAAGCCGGCCTTTGCCGGCACACAGGAGGATCGCAATGGATCAATCGATGATGAAGGGCCTGGTCGTGGGTGGTCTGGCCATGGTGGTGCTGGGTGCCGGCGCCGTGGGCGGTTACCGCTACATGCAGCCCGAAGTGGCCCAGGTGGTCGGCGTCAAGGAAGTGACCAAGACCGTCTCCACCCCGCGCGAAGTCTGTGAGGACGTCGCCGTGCGCCGCCAGGCCCCGGTGCAGGACCAGAACCGCATTGCCGGCACCGCCGTCGGCGCCATCGCCGGCGGCCTGCTGGGCAGCGCGGTGGGCAACGGTAGCGGCAAGACCCTGGCCACGGTGGCCGGTGCGGTCGGCGGCGGTTACGCTGGCAACCAGGTGCAGAAGAACATGCAGCAGAACGACGTGGTCACCACCACCGAACGCCGCTGCCGCATGGTCAGCGAGAAGTCGCAGCAGCTGGTGGGTTACGACGTCACCTTCACCCTGGACGGCAAGCAGGGCGTGGTGCGCACCTCGTGGAAGCCGGGCGACACCCTGCCGGTCAGGGACGGGCAGATCGATACCACCCCGCCGGCCCAGGCGCAGGCCCCTGTGCAGGGCCGTTCCTGACCCAGTCCGGCAGCGTGCTGCCGGCCGGCAGGTGGCGCAGCAGGCTCTGACAGCGCTCCACCTGCCGCCCCTCGCAGAAGGGCAGCGACACGCGGTGCCGCCGGCCCTCCAGCGGGGCCGCAAATTCCAGATCGAGCAGTTGCCGGAACTCGTGTTCCTGGTGCCCTTCGCGCCAGACCACGCCGGCCACCTCGCTCCAGGGCACAAAGCGTTGTTCGCTCAGCGCCGGGCCGAGCAGCGTGGGCGCATGGCTCCAGTGCAGCAGCACGCCGCGCGCGTCGATGGCGGCCGAATGCAGCCGGAACAGGTCGCTGCTGAGCGCCCGGAAACCGGTCAGAAACCCGATCAGTCCCAGCGCGCCCGCCGCCACATGGATGTCGCCCATGGTGGCCAGGTTCCACCACGGGCTCAGCCGGTCGCTCACCGGCAGCAGCACCGCGCCCAGCAGGCAGGCCACGCCCAGCAGCAGGCGCCACAGGCGGGGGTGGCCGTCGAAGGGCGCCGGCCCGTCAAAGTTCAGCGCGAAGCGGTCAGCAAGCGGGTCAGCGAGCGGGTCGGCGTGGCGGTCGGTGGCCGTTGCCATGCTCGCCGCTCCCGCACCTCAGGCCGCCAGCGGTGCCGACGACTGCAGCGCCTGCAGGTGTTCCACCAGCGTGCGGCCCGCCAGGCTGGCGTGGTGTTCGGCCAGCCGGGCCGCGAGGTCGGGGTCGCGGTCGTGGATGGCCTGCACGATGGCCTCGTGCTCGTCCCAGATGGTGCTGCGCCCGCTGCTGTGCTGCAGCACCGCGCCCATGACCCGGCGCAGGTGCACCCACTGCAGCGACGAATTCTCGATCAGCAGCGGGTTGCCCGAGGCCTGGTAGATGGCGCTGTGGAAGGCGGTGTCGGCGTCGATCATGGCCTTCACGTCCTGGCCGGCGGCCGCTGCACGCCCCGCCGTCAGCAGGGCCGGGTCGATGCGTTCACCCCGCTCGGCCGCCAGCCGCGCGGCCAGCCCATCGAGCGCGCCGCGCACCCGGTACAGGTGCCCGATGCGCTCCGGCTCCAGCCGCGCCACCACCAGACCGCGCCCGGGCGCCTCCTGCAGCAGGCCGTCCTTCTTGAGCAGGCGCAGGGCCTGCAGCACCGGCGAGCGCGACACGTTCATCTGCTCGGCCAGGTCTTCCTGGGTGATGCGTTCGCCCGGCGCCAGCGTGCCGGCGCTGATGGCGTCCAGCAAGGTCTTGTAGACCTCGTCCACATAGTCGGTTCGGCTGCTGATCCGGGCCAGGTTCATGTCGTGAGGGTGATCGGTTTCAAAAACAGGGAGCGGCTCAGAGGTCCAGCACCAGCACCGGGCTGCGTGCGCGCGACACGCACAGCGTCAGGCAGTGGGCTTTTTCGTCGTCGCCGAGTATGTAGTCATTGTGTTCCACCTCGCCTTCGAGATAACCCACCTTGCAGGCACCACAAAGCCCTGACAGGCACGAAGTGGGTACCGGCCGGCCAGCCGCTTCGAGCGCCTGCACGATCGACTGCGACGGCGGCACCGCCACCGTGATGCCCTGGCGCTGCAGCCGCACCTCGAAGGCCCCGGCCTCCAGCGCGGATGCCGTGCTGGCCGGTGGCTTGAAGTGTTCAAAGTGCACCGTGCCGGCGGGCCAGTGCGCGCTGGCCTCGGCGCAGGCCTGCATGAAGCCGGCCGGGCCGCAGTAGTACAGGTGGGTGCCCTCAGTGGGCGTGCGCAGCAGCGCGGCCAGGTCCAGGCCCTGCGCCGGGTTGCCCTGGTCCAGGTGCAGGTGCAGCCGGTCCGCCGGCACCAGCGCCCGCAGCTCGTCCAGAAACGCCACATGGCCCTCGGTGCGGGCGCAGTAGTGCAGCTCGAACGAAGCGCCCTGCTGCCGCAGCGTGTGCGCCATGGCCTTCAGCGGCGTGATGCCGATGCCGCCACCCAGCAGCACGCTGTGGCGCGCAGCGCCCGCCAGCGCAAACGCATTGCGCGGCTGGCCCACCGCCAGCAGGTCGCCCACCCGCACCCGGTCGTGCAGGGCGGCCGAGCCGCCGCGCCCGGCTTTTTCGCGCAGCACGCCCAGCGTCCAGCGGCGGCGGTCGGCCGGATCGCCGGCCAGCGAATACGAGCGCACCAGCCCGCCGGGCAGGTGCACATCCACATGGGCACCGGCCTGCACCTCGGGCAGATCGCCGCCCTCGGGCCGCACCAGCTCGAAGGCATGAATGCCTTCGGCCTGCCGGCGCACCGCTTCCAGCCGCAGGCTCAGGGTGCTCAAGCAGCCCTCCGCGCCAGCACGTCCTGCTGCAGGGCTTCCATCTTGGTCTTCACGAAGTCGGCCCGCTCCTGGCCTTTCAGCACCTCGGCCTGCGTGATGATGGCCACCACCTCGCGCGCCAGGTGGCGGCGCAGGGTCACCTCTTCTTCGCGGGTGCGGCCCACCGGCAGGTCGAACACATTGCCCGAGCAGTAGCTGTTGGGCGCGCCGCCGTTCTCGCGCAGCCAGTTCGCAAACTCCTGCGGCGTGGCCTTGGGGTTGGTGCCGCGCACCGCGTCGCGCAGCAGCTTGCGGAACATGTAGAGGCCGGCGTCGAACTTGGTCGGGTTCTCCAGCGCGTGCACCGCAATCGGCCGCTGGCTGATGATGGCCTCGTAGTCGCCCGGGGCGTACTGGCAGTCCTTGTAGTTGGCGCGGGCGCGGTGGTCGCTCGGGATCGGCGGCATGTCTTCCAGCTTGTACTTGCCGAAGCGCTCGGGCCGGCGCATGGCCACCTGGCCCTCCAGGAAGTCGATGGTCTCGTAGCCCACCATGCTCTTGTCGCCCACGCCGCGCGTGTCGATGCCCGGGCCCATGACGCGCCAGCCGATCATCTTGGCGTTCTGGTCGTCCACCGGCACAGTCCAGCGGATCATGTGGAAGCGGCTGAACAGCTTCTTGGCCTTGCCGTCTTCCGACGTGTAGGCGTGCAGGCTCAGGTTGGGCAGCACCTGGTGCTGCACCCGGATGAACATGTGGTCGTCGTCCGAGCGGCGGGCGCCCGAACAGGCCAGACCCCGGCCGCCATGGATCTGCACGAAATGCATGTCCGGCGGCACCTCCATGCTGGCCGCGCCCACCTCGTCGAAGGTGGTGCCCTGGTAATGCTCACCGGTCACCTGCCGCTTGGCGTGCAGCGCCATGGTGTGGAAGTTGTCGGCCGCGTTGTCTTGCACCTGCAGCCAGTTGCAGTGCTGGAAGTTGCTGTAGGGCACCAGCTCGTCGCCCTCGGCCACGGTGAAGTTGCCTTCCCACTCGGGGAAGGGCGGCTCCTCTTCCGGCGGGCCCATGTAGGCAAAGATCAGGCCGTGCTTCTCGAAGGCCTTGTAGGCACCCTGGCGGATGCTGCAGCGGTAACGCTCGCCTTCTTCCTCCTCGCCCTGCGGGAAGGGCACGCGCAGGCAGGTGCCGTCAATGTCGAACTGCATGCCGTGGTAGCAGCAGGAAATGCCTTTCTCCTCGATCTTTCCGTACTCCAGCGAAGCACCGCGGTGCACGCAGTGCGCGTGCAGCAGGCCGATGCGGCCACTGCCGTCGCGGAAGCAGACCAGCTCCTCGCCCAGGATCTTCAGGAAGCGCGGCGTGTCGGTCAGCTCCATGGCCATGCACACCGGGTGCCAGAACCGGCGCATGTATTCGCCGGTGGGCGTGCCCGGGCCGACCTCGGTCAGCTCCGGGTCGTGGCCCGGCACCTTGTTGGTGAAGTAGCCGCCGTAGGGGATCAGCTTCTTCTCGGTCGGCTCGGCCAGGGTGTTTTTGTCGCGGGTGTTCACGGGGCGTCTCTCCTCGGGGGGTGGGGTGGTTTCGGTCTTGTGTATTCTGTATACAAAGCTCTGTATACAAAGAATACGGGCAAAACAAAACCCGGCAGAACCGGGTTAACCCTTGGAAAGAAGGAGGGGTCAGTCCTGCGGACGGCCGGCACCGATCCACTGCTGCACTTCCCGCAACCCCATGCGCCAGCGCGCGCAGTTGTGCTCGGCCAAGCCGTCCAGTTCCTGCCGCGCCAGCTCATGCAGCCGAGGCAGATCCGGCACATCCACGCCCCGCATGGCCAGATCAGCCACCGCTGCGCTCAGCGTGCGTCGATCCCGCACGACGGCGCACAGCACCTCTTGCAGATCGGCACGGTGGCGGATGCGGAAAACGTCAGGTTGTCCCGCTGCCTCCAGCACCACTCGGTAGCGCGCGACGGAGCGCCTGTAGATCCACTCGAACAGGTCAATCGCCATTGCAAAGTCGGCTCGCTCGTACACCCCCAGCATGGCCATGGCGTAGTCGTTCCGGTCGACACCGAGGAACGAAATGGGCGAGTGATTGCACAACATCAGGGGCATGTTCGCGGCCAGCCGGCTGACCCGTTTGTTGCCGTCGGCAAACGGTTGCAGATAAGCCAGCTGGACCCACAGAAAGAATGACGCTTCCACCGGATTCCGGATGCGTTGTGCTGTGTGCACCACCCGCTCGAACATCTCCTGCAAGAGAGCAGGCATCTGCAGCGGGAGATACACCGAGCCGCTGATGTTCACCACCATCGTGCGTATGGTCCCAAGGCACGAGACATCGGGGAGCAAGTCCTGCATGAGAACCGCATGCAAGTTGCGGATGACGCCAGTGCTGATCCCCTGCGTGGGGACGGCATCCACCATGAATTCAATCGCGGCCTTGTGGTTGAGCAGCATGGTGGCGTCTGCATCCAGATGCACCGATCCTTTGACAGCCACATCCCTGAACAACTGCTCGGTGTCCAGCAAGGAATAGCGATTGCCTTCAAGGCGCGATGACGACCACGACAGATCGATCAGCAGAGGCTCCAGCACCTTGCGCATGTACGTGCCAGCCGGAAGTTGCTCCGGCAGGCTGCCTTGCGCCGCCAGCTCCCTGGCGAGGCTTGCTGGCAGAAGAGTGCTCTGGTTCGGCTGATATTGCTCAACCAGCCCTCGCTGGTAGGTAACCGGCGGACGCGATGCCAGGGGCTGGCTCAGCCAGTCTTGAAGGGCCATGCTGGTTGCCGTCCAGTCGGGGCGTGTGGCCGGCGCGACTGGAGGCAGGGGTTCGGTGACCCCTGGTCCTGGCTGAAGCGCGGCAACGGGGACTGCTGCAGGAAGCAGGTGATAGCGGGTTGCACGGGCTTTCCCCGTCACGCGGACGAGTCCCTCGTCGACCATCGAAGCCAACATGCGTTTGATCACCGCCAGGCTGATGCCCGTGGCTTGGCTCAGCGTGCTTGACGCAACGCCTCCGTGGTCCTGCAGCAGCCTTGACATGGCTGAAAGCAGCAATTCGCGCGACAGGATCGGTTTTCGGGGCATGAATCGGCTCGACAAACAGTTTTCGGAGCCGATATTACCTTTCTAGAGCCGATTTTGGGTTGATTTATGCATATCGGCTCGATTTCAATTGAAATCGGCTCTGAACGCCGTTCCCGCTCTCCTCAAGCCCAGCCGGTCAGCTCCCACCGGAAGTGGTCTTCCAGCGACTCCGCCTGTGACTCGAAGCCGTTGCCGCCCAGCAGATACCGCCCCGAGGTTTCGCGGGCCACATGGCGGCCCACCTCGGGTGCCAGCCACAGGCGGTCGCGCCGGACCGTGTCCAGGCGGGTGAAATCTTCATGCTGCAGGCGGATCAGCCGTTCCACCCGCAGCGCGCTGAAGGTGCCGGCCTGCACCGTCACGCGTTCCCACCCCATGGCGTCGGCCTGCACCTGGATCGAGAAGCGGAACGAGCCGCCGTCCATGCGGTAGCGGGTGAACAGCGCCTGCCGGCTGCCCGGCACCCAGGCCGCCGGCCACAGGGGCACGGCTTCCTCAAAGTTGAGGGGGTAGTCCCAGGCGGCGTCGCGCAGCAGCTGGCCCCAGGCGCGGTGGGTTTCCTGGGGCAGGTCGCGCCCGCTGGCCGAGCGGCGGGCCACCACGGTGCTTTCACCCGATGAACCGCCCACCGATGCGACCGATTCGGTCACCGTGTCGAGCAGCGCGCTGTTGAACTGGTTGAACTGCGCGTAGGTCCAGCGCTGGCCCACCGCCGGCGCGCGCATGCGGGTGGCCGGCCCCGGGCCGGGCAGCGGGCTGCGGGCCAGCGGCGGCAGCGCCTCGAACGGCACCAGCGCGCAGCCGGTGGTGGCGAGCAGGGGCAGGGCGGCGGTGCCCAGCAGCAGGCGGCGGCGGCTGGGCAGGTGGTGTTCGGACATGGCGTACCTCCGTGGGTCAGAGCGGCGATGTTCGCCGCCTCACAGCGTCCGACGCAAAGCCTCGAAAAAGAGTTCCGACTGCAGCCGCTCGCCCTGCATCTGCGCGGCCACCCGCTCGGCCAGCGCGGCGTCCACCGGCTGCAGCGGGCTGCCGGTGGAGGCCGCCAGCACCTGCGCCTGGCAGGCGCGCTCCAGGTAGTAGAGGTCGTCAAAGGCGTGGTCGATGCGCGGGCCGCACACCACCACACCGTGGTTGCCCAGAAACGCCACGTCGGCCCCCTGCATGGCGCGGGCAATGCGGTCGCCCTCTGACGTGTCCAGCGCCAGGCCGTTGTAGTGCGCGTCCACCGCCAGCCGGCCATGGAAGCGCATGGCGTTCTGCGACAGCGCCGTGTCCAGCGCCCGCTGCCGGGTGAGGGTGAGCGCAGTGGCATACGGCATGTGGGTGTGCAGCACCACCGCCTGCCGCGCAATGCGGTGGATGCCGCTGTGGATGTGCATGGCGGTCGACTCCACCGGGTGCCGCCCGGCCAGCGCCTGCCCCTGCACATCGACCATGACGATGTCGTCCGCCTGCACCTCGCTCCAGAGCAGGCCGCGCGGGTTCAGCAGGAAACGGCCCGAGCCGTCCGGCAGCTCCACGCTGAAGTGGTTGCACACCCCTTCCGACAGGCCGAAGTGCGCCGCCGCCCGCAAGGCCAGCGCCAGGTCGGCCCGGGCCTGGGCCACGGCGGGGCTGCGGTAATCGTGTTCGTGGTCCATGGCTGATTCCGTCACGCTGAAGGTCAGGCTGAATGTCAGGCCGAGTGCCAGTCGGCCACCAGCGCCTCGAACAGCTGCTGCGCCTGCGGAATGCGGTCGACCACGCAGTACTCGTCGGTCTGGTGCGCCATGGAAGGCTCGCCCGGCCCCAGGATCACCGTGGGCGGCATGCCCAGCAGCGGGCGCAGGGCGGCGGCGTCGGTGAAGTAGCTGGCCACCGCCGCGCGCGCCGGCTCGATGGGCAGGGCCGGGTGCCGGGCCGAGGTTTCCCCGGTGAGCGCCTGCACCCGCTGCATCCACGGGTCTTGCGGGCCGGTGTAGACCGCCTCCAGGTCCAGCAGCGGCTCCAGCCGTACCTCGCCCCCGGCGGTGGCGCACAGGCAGCGCAGCACCTGCGCGTGCGGCATGCCGGCCACGGTGCGGATGTCCACCGTCATCTCCGCCGCATCGGGCACCGAATTGATGTTGATGCCGCCCTGAATGGTGCTCACCGTGAGCGAGGGCGAGCCCATCTCCGGGTGGGGCGGGGTTGCAAAGTCGTGTTTTTCCAGGGCGAGGGCGGCGCGGGCCAGCTTGTAGATGGCGTTGTCGCCCAGGTGCGGCATGGAGCCGTGCGCCGTCTTGCCCTGCGCCAGTGCCTTCAGCCAGAACGCGCCCTTGTGCCCGCGCAGCGGCGCGTTGGCCGTGGGCTCGGCCACCACCAGCGCCCCGGCCTGGCCCACCCACTGCCGCGCCTCGGGCTGGCGCGCCAGGTGGAAGGCGCCGTCGCAACCGGTTTCCTCACCGGCCGTGATGATCAGCGTGATGCCCGCGCCATCGCGCGCCATGTCGGCACAGGCCAGCGCCGCCACGGTGAAGGCGGCCACGCCGCTCTTCATGTCGGAAGAACCCCGGCCGTACAGCCGGCCGTCCACCACATCGGCGCCCCACGGGTCCTGCGTCCAGCCGGCCGAACCCAGCGGCACCACGTCCACATGGCCGGTGAAGGCGATGGGCGCCTTGTCCGGCCGGCCACCGATGCGCGCCACCAGCGTGCCGCGCCCCGGCGCCATGTCCACCACCCGGCACTGGTAGCCGGCCGAAGACAACAGGTCGGCCAGCGGCTCGATGCAGCGCGACTCCAGACCGCCCGGCGGCAGCGTGTTGATGCGCACCAGGGTGCGGGTGAGGGCTATGGGGTCGGGAAGTGTGGTCAAGGCGGTGTCCTGAAGGCCAAGGTTTCAACGGGGCAGGGCCGAGGGTGGCACGCCGCCCCGGCTGGCGTCAAACCGCCACAGTTGCCCGAGCGACAGCCTCAAAATGCATCCTTTCGTATTGATCTGCCCGCCTTCCCCGCCTAACATGCCTCAAAACACATCAGGAGGAAGAGAAATGCCCCGTTCTGCAGCCAGCCTGCTTGGTACCGCCGCCCTGGCCCTGCTCGCCGCCCACGGCCCCGCCCAGGCCCAGGAGCGGGTGCAGCCCGCCGATGCCCAGCTCGACTGCGCCGGCATTGCCGCCGAACAGCAGCGCATGAAGGCCCTCATGGACGCCGGCAACAGCGAACGCACGCTGGGCACCGCCGCCGCCGGCACCGCCGCCAACGTGGGCACCCAGGTCGCCACCGGGCAGGTGGCGGCCGGGCTGTTCGGCTCGCTGGGGGGCATTGCGGCCAAGCTGGCCGGCGCCACCGCCCAGGTGCAGACAGAAACCGCCCTCGGCCCCACCGAAGCCGCCCGCGAGGCCGCCACCCGCGCCACCGCCCGGCACGAATTCCTCACCCGCCTGGCCGAGGCCAAAGCATGCGCGGCGGGCGGCAGCGGCCAGGCCCTCAGCGCACAAGCCTTCGAACAACTGGCCGCCGCGCCCGCTGCCGGCACCCTGGCCATCACCCCGCTGAGCGCCGCCAGCGTGGCCCCGGCCCTGGCGGAGGCCCCCAGCCTGCTGCCCGCCGACCAGCTGCTGGACGGCAAGCTGACGCTCGCCGGCAAAACCGTCTTCCTCACCGAATACCGCGTGCTGTTCGACATGAGCGGCGAGGTCAACGCCAACACCCGGGGCGGCTACCTGCTCGGCACCGACTACGGCTCCACCCGCGCCACCGTCACCTACAAGGTGCCCGAGCCCGACATCGCTGCCCTGCAGGCCATCACCGACCGCGCCTACGCCGACTTCAAAGACCGCCTGGCCGCCGCCGGCCTGACCGTGCAGACCACCGAACCCGAGGGCGGCGGCATCTACACCGCCACCGAAGCGGGCAGCGCCCCCGGCGCCCCGGTGTGGGTCGACCAGAACCTGGGCCGCGTGAAGCGCCGCCTGCTGGTGCTCACCCCCACCGGCACCAGGTTCATCTCGCGCGGGTTTGCCGGCATCGGGGCCGGCAACATCGGCAAGCGGGTGGAGTGGGGCGGCAAGAACTGGGAAGCCCTCTCGGTCACCCAGACCATCAACATCGCCGAGCTGGAAACATCGGGCTCCGGCTCGTCCATCTTCCGGCGCGGCTCGTCGGCCGAAGCGTCGTCCAGCCTGACCGTGGGCCTATCGCCCGGCGACTTTCTGGTGCAGTCCCACATGGGCAGCGGCCTGATCCGCATGAGCGAGCCGCTGCCGGTGCCCGGCGCGTTCGCCAACTTCAGAACCGTCAAGACCTTCGACAGCGACAAAGACGCCACCAGCCGCGTGGTCGGCACCCTGCAGAACCTCATGGGGCAGGGCGCCAACAAGGTGCTGAAGGTCGAGAAAGAGGTCGACGTGGACGGCCCCGCGCTGGCCCGCCTCTCGTACCAGGGCCTGGCCAGCATCAACCAGGCCGTGGCCCAGCGGCTGGCCGGGCGCTGAGGTGCACCACTGGCGGGTACTCCGCCCAGCGGGAACACATCCCATCAAACATGGCCATGTTTTCTAACATGCGCGCGTTTGATAACATGGGCGTGTTTAAAGGAATCGCCCCATGCCCATTCACCTTGATCGCGACCGGGAGAGCGCTGACGCGGCCCGGCTGGCCGATCACTTCGGACAGATCGGCGCTCGCTACACCGAGGCAAAGACCGGCCCGGATGCCGAGATCGTTCAGGCCGGGGTGCGGTATGCCGTGGCCATCAAACGGGCGTCGCAGGGGCGGTCGGACCGCGTGATTCCCCTGCTGTCCCAGGCCATCCTGGAGGCGCAGCGCCATGCTGCCGAGCTGAAAGGCGTCAGGCCCATGGCCGTGCTGTGGGTTGAACAGGCGCCGGAGTCCTTGTTCGGCAGGGTCACGGCGTTTCTGGACGCCTATCGACCCCGAGCCGCCATCGCCATCGTCACCCCGCAAGGCGTGAGCCTGGTTCGCTGGAACGACAAAGGCCCTTGCGACATGGCCGCCCCTGCACCGACCAGCCTGCGCCATGGGGCCAGGCGCCAGGGGGCCGTGGGCACAGCGCCGCCCAAGGCGTTCAACCTGTTTTCAGACCTCAACCAGTGGCTGCTCAAGCTGCTGCTGGCGCCCGACATCCGGGCAGACCTGTTGAACGCACCCCGGCAGGCCTACCGCTCCGGCACCGAGCTGGCCCATGCCGCCCAATGCTCCCAGATGAGCGCATCGCGCCTGCTGCAGCACCTGCGGCGGGAAGGCTTTCTGGACGAATACAGCGCCGGCCTGCGCCTGGTGCGGCGGCAGGAACTGTTCAAGCGCTGGCGTGCCGCCGCCATGCGTTCCGCCCCTGACATGCCCATGCGCTTCACCGTGCGGGCCGCTGTGCCGCAGCAACTCAAGGCGCTGCTGCAGTCAGACCAGGTGCAGACCTGCCTGGGCCTGTTTGCTGCCGCCGACGCACTGGGCGTGGGGCATGTCAGCGGCGTGCCCCCGCACGTCTACGTGCCCCGACTGCCCGCGCTGGCCCAAGGCCGCTACAACCCCCCGTGGGCTGCACTCAACAGCCACCCCGAAGGCACCCCCGACCTGATCCTGCGCCAGCCCATGGCCCCGTTGGCCACCTTCAGAGGCGCGGTGAACCAGGGGGGCACCTGGTGTGCCGACATCATTCAGGTGTGGCTTGATGTGTCGCACCATCCCGCCCGGGGGCAGGAGCAGGCCGACCACATCTACAGCACGGTGTTGCAACCCATCGTGGAACAAGGCGACGCATGAACGACCTGGAAGCCTTCGCGAAGCTGGTGCAGGCGCTGGACCCGTGGCGGGGTCAGCTCGTGTTCATCGGCGGCTGGTCGCACCGGCTGCACACACTGCACCCGCAGGCCAGCCGGCTGGACTTTCAGCCCGTGTTCACCAAGGACACCGATCTGGCGTTTCATACCCGCGTCCCGCTGGAGGGCGACATCAAGGCCGCTCTGAGCCGGCAAGGCTTTGAAGAACAACTCTCGGGCGACACCCGCCCGCCCGTGGCCCACTACACCCTCGGCCACGAGGCCGGCGGCTTCTACGCCGAGTTCCTCACGCCGCTGGCCGGCAGCGGCATCAAGCGCAGCGGCCAGCCCGACGCCACCCTGCTGGCCGGCGGCATATCGGCCCAGAAGATCCGCCACCTCGACGTCCTGCTGACCGACCCCTGGGTCATGCAGGTAGGCCCCGCCAACGGCGTGCCACTGCACCAGCCCGTGGGCCTGCGGGTGGCCAACCCGCTGTGCTTCATGGTGCAGAAATTCCTCATCAAGAAGCAGCGCACCCCCGACAAACACCGCCAGGATCTGCTGTACGTGTTCGACACCGTGCAGCTGTTCGGGCACCTGCTACCCCAGTTCAAAGCCGACTGGGAAACCGCCATAGCGCCATCGCTCGGCACCGATCTGGCCAGGACCGTGGTGCAGGAATGCGCAGCCTCGTTCGACACCCTGACCGACGCCATTCGCGGTGCCGCCCGCATACCGCAAGACCGCAAGGTGGACCCCGAAGAACTGCGGGCCACCTGCCGGTACGCCCTTGGGCAAATCCTGGCGTTTTGAGGAAGAACACCCATGCCACGCCACGCCGTTGCTGCCAACTTGCGCGCCACCCTGCTCATCACCTTGTTCACCGGTGCCGCACTCACCGGCCCCGCCGCCCAAGCCCAAGCCCAACCCACCGATACCTGGGCCACCCTGGCCCCCCTGCTGGCCGAGCGCTGCGTGATGTGCCACAACGCCAGCGCCGCCGCCGCCGGCCTGCGGCTCGACAGCCTGGAAGGAGTCAAGAAAGGCAGCACCCGCGGCCCGGTGGTGCAGCCCGGCAACCCCGCCAACAGCGAAATCATCCGTCGCGTCAAAGGCAGCAGCCTGCCCCGCATGCCCATGACCGGCCCGCCCTGGCTGCCCGATGCCGATGTGGCCCGCCTGGAACGCTGGATTGCCGCCGGCCTGCCCGAAGGCAACCCGGCATCGGCATCCGCCCCTGCCACAGCCGCCACCCGCCCCGCCCCCGGCCAACCCGTGACGTGGGTGCACGTGGCCCCGCTGCTGGCCACCCGCTGCGCCCAGTGCCACACCGACAACGGCGCCATGGGCCCCCCGCCCGAGGGCTACCGCCTCACCAGCTACGAAGCCACCCTGGCAGTAGCCGACCGCGTGCGCGTCGTCCCCGGCCAGCCCGGCGCCAGCGAACTGCTGCGCCGCGTGCAAGGCCACTCCCGCCCGCGCATGCCCTACAACGGCCCGCCCTGGCTCAGCGCGGAAGACACACAACTCATTTCAGACTGGATCGCCCAAGGCGCCCGCAACGCCCAAGGCCAGCCCGCCCCGGTACCCGTGGGCGCCAAGGTGCGACTGGGCGGAACGATGGACGCGCAGGGGCGGCTGGACGGCTTGCCGCTGCACATCGGCCCCGGGGCCCGGGTGGAGAAGATGCCCCGGGCGGGGGAGGGGGCGCAGGTGCGGGGAAGGGTGGGGGAGGGGGGACGGGTGGAGGTGGAGAGGGTGCGGGGGCGGTGATTCGTGGCTTTGACTCACTACGAATCCGATTGCTTTGACTGACTGCTTTGCAGCGATAGCAGTCATCGAGCGGGTATGTCGTCGAGCCAGCCGCTCAAGTGTTAAGTTCCATTCAGAAATGACCCGCGTACTAACACCAACCTGAAGAGGAAGATTCATGAGTCCACACGAGGCAATCAGGTCACTCCAAGCCCTTGGGTTTGCCATGCTCTTTGGGCCTCAGTTGACTATGGCCTCACCAACTCCAAACCAGTTTCGAGAATGCAAGACCATTGCCTCGGCAGCTTTGACCTCTTGCATCGACGCTCGTGGCGTAAACAGCTCCGAGGTAACGCAGTGCTGGCCACAGAGCGAACGGGCTTTCAACGCCTGCCGGGGCCGGATCCAAGATGAGCACAGTCCCCGCAGTCGGCGAGCGCAGGAGGCTGCAGCACAAGCCGAGGCAGCACGAGCCGAGGCAGAACGCCGAAGGCAGCAAGGCCTGGAAAAACCAGGTCAGTAGCACCTGACGGGATCCCTTGAAAGCCACATACCCGGCCAGATTCAATCGTGCAGCGTGGACCGTTCATTCATAGCCCTCACTCGAGGTAGAGCATCCCCCATTGGCGAGCCAGGCATACAGCAGGGGTGGTCGGGTTGTTACAAAAAAACCGCACTGAGAAGGGCTCGCGCCCACTTTGTTTACCGTTTTTATAGAAGACATACGCCTCTTGAGCGCGATCAAGCCTGACGCCGTTGACCAGCTTCCGATCCAGCCTATCGAGGGTGAGGCGCAGGCCCTCAAGTTCCGGGTAAAGGACGGATTCGGCGACCACCTTGAACTCGCCCACACGGTAGTACATGGCATGCGGGGATGTCATCCGGTTGAGTTCATTGAAGCTCGAGCCAGTCTCCCTGAGCTTGGCGTCGGCGGCCTGTAGCCTGGCATGAGTAGCCTCGACAGCCGTACGCAATGCACTCACCGAGGGACCCCCTACCAAGAACTCACCTAGTCTCAAATCATCGGTGGTGTCGAACCAGTTGCTGGTCTTGCAAAGCCTGGCGCCATCAGATTCGAACACGATCTCGACTTTGTCCAACCCGGCTGCGGTTGACCTCTCCATGCTGAAGTTCAGCGCGAGCGCATGGGCTGGGCCCATGAGGCAGCCAAGGATGAGAGCGTATTTGCCAAGCATGGTTTTGCTATACGTTAAAACTGACCAAACCGGACTGAAGTCATTGAACAAGGCTCCTTGTGCATGGCGCAGTGATTCTGCTTATAAGAACCGAACAGCCGAAAAAAAATCTCTGCGATACCATGATCATGAGCCATCCGGATTGCAATCCAACCACCAGAAAAGTAGGCGCGACATGAGTATCAGCCCGAGAGTTAACTGGTTAAAAGCGATGACTGCACTTTTACTGGGTGCCGCGTTCAGCTACGCATCAGCACAATCCGAGGAGTGGTTCATTGGCGATCAAAGCATAAAGCTGGAGAAGTGCACGACTGGATTCTGTCGGATTTTTTGTCCCAAAGAGGGGGTTTGCCTGGCGAGGTTGTATTCCGAGAATCCGCTCAAGAGTGAGGTCGGTAGTGGTGGCAGGAACCCTAGCTCAGGCGTCTGCAGCCGGCGCAGCGGACAGATATCAATACTGAAGGACCGTACGGGCAACGAAATGCCCATGTGCAGATTCCGGGACGACTCTATGGTGAACCTGGATGGCTTGTGGATCTGGTGAGGAACGTAAGCTGACGCGGGACATGCGCGATCTGGGCGAGAGCTGCGGCAAGCACCGCGTGGCGCGACTGGTCAAGCTCGGAGGGCTGCGTTCGCAAACAGGCTACCGGCGCCTACCCCGTGTACAAGGTGGTCAGCCTGCTGTTGTCGCCCGCAACCATCTGCAACGGCAGTTCAAGACAGCCCTGCCCAACCAATCCTGGGCGACCGACACTACCTGCATTCGTACGTACGAAGGCTGTTTGTACCCGGCCGTCGTGGTGGACCTGTTCTCATACCAAGTGGTGGCCTGGTCTATGGGCAGCCGCATCGACACGACACTGGTCTTTGATGCGCTGCTGATTGCGCTTTGCGTCGCCAATCCCAGCACTCGGTCACAGTGAGCCCAGATCAGGGCTGTCAATTCACCGGACACGGATGGCAAAGGTTCTTGCGCGACCACGCGACGCGAGCGAATGGAGCCGGCCACGTCGATCGCCAGGCACTCGCGCGTGTATTCATCGATCAATGTCAGGCACTTGATCTGCAGGCCTGCTGCTGTGGTGTCGAAGACGAAGTCGTAGGCCCCACGGCGTTAGCCTTGAAGGGCGTGTAAGCCCTCGGCCGACCGCTGGCAATGCGCCTACGGGGGCGCTTCCTGGGCAGCAGAACGCCCGCCTGGCGCCAGATGCGGTGGGTGCGCGACCAGCTCAACTCCAGTCACTGGCAGCGCAGGAAGATCCGGATACGGCGATAGCCGAAGCGCGGGTACTGTGCCGACAGAGTCCTCATGGCCGCTATTACGGGAGTGTCCTTGCCCGGCAGGCGAAACTCGTAACACAGGCCCGATTAGCCCACAGGCCCGGCGATGTGACAGGCTCCGCTCGTAAGCGAGGGCAACCTGTTCGCGTCTGGCCTGCGGGCTCACCACTTTTTTGCGTTGATCACCTTGAGCATCTGGATGTCCAGATCGCACTCGGCCAGTAGCTTCTTGAGCCTGCTGTTCTCGATCTCCAGTGCCTTTAGTCGTTTGACATCGGCAGCTTCCACCAAGCCGAAGTGCTTGCACAAGGCGTAGGTGGTGAGCTCGCTGACCTTGCGCTTTCTTCGCAGCCTCGGCCACGCTGGCCTTTTCTACTTCACGCAGCACCGTGACCATCTGCTCCTCGGTGAATGGTTCTTTCTCATGGGCTCCTCGCATGTTGGGGGCCCTCTTCCTAGAACCTATTGGACCGAAGAAACCGGGCAGGTCTGTGGCCCGTGTCCAGCAGCAGTGCAAGAGCACCTGGTGCTTCGAGCACCCAGTGGTGCTCGGTATCTGGGAGGTCCAGCGGGTTGCTGCCGTTGAGGATGCCATCCACTCCGTCCTGGAAGCCTGTGAGTACAAACGTGTTGCCCCTGGCACCGAGTGGTTCGACCCCACCATCGATGAGGTGCAGAGCATCATCACGTTCGTGCAACTAGGAGCCGTACCGCTTGCCGTGCCACAGAGCACCTAGCGTGCACCAATGACAAAGGGAGCCCGTTGGCTCCCTTTGTGATTAGCTACCAGTCGCTCAAAATTTCAACAGATTTATTGAACGGCTTTCTTATAAAGCACTCTTTTATATACGGGTCGTATCGGGAACCCATTTATAGAATATAAAACTTGATAGCTTACTCAAGGCTTAGCTTTTTTAAGTAGGTGATTGTTTCTTGTCATTACTTAACTATCTTTAATTTTCATGCCACTTATTTTTTAACGTAGCTAGCGACTAGGGTTAGTCTATAGCTTTGCGGTCCTTTTGTTGGATGCTGGTAATCGACTTGAAAGCAGTTCAAATGGCTTGTTTTCAAACCGTCTTTTTTTTGCCATAGAAGCTTTGTGTTTTTGCTTTTCTCTTGCATCAGATCTTGGTAATTGGCAGGTATTGGGGCGGGGCTTAAGTTATGAATCAACTTGCCGTCCATTTTCTCTGAGAGCCATTCTTTTTCCCACTTTAAGTAGTGTTTTTCGATCAAGGAGCACACGTCGGGGCGCTCGACGAACCACTGCATCGTTTGATAGTTCATACCCGAGATTAAAAACTCGATGTTGACTAAAACGGGGGTGCCGCTGGATTTGGCTTGGTAGAGGGCCAGTTTGTTATCGACCACCATCAAAGTGGAAATGAGGCCGCTAGGTACGCCCCGACCTTCGGGGCGTTGGATGCTATCGATGGCTATGTGCTGTGCCCATGCCAAACTGGCTTGTAAGCACAAAAAGCCCATCAAAAAAGTTTTTGTCAGTTTAAGAGTAAGACGCATGTGGTTGATTCTTTTCATTGGAGGGGTGGATATTGGGTTAGCCGAGCAAGAAAACAAGGGGTTTTCTTTTTACCTCAACTGGTTACCTAAAAAGTTGAACTGTAGTGACCTGCTCGGCTTTTTTGGCCCAATCATTCCTGTAAGACGGCCCGGTTGGGAATGGGTGGATTGTGCAGGCGGTGTTGCTTGAACTCGTGTGGGGTGAGGTGGTCCAGGCTACTGTGGGGCCTCACCATGTTGTAGTGGTGCCGCCAGGCCTCATTGATCACTGCGGTTTGAATCGCCCCGGGATTGGCGGAGGCTGTTTGGTTTGAGTCAGGCTATCACCGTGGCGGCCTGATTGGCGAGTTGCCGGTAGTAGTTTGCCTCAGCCTCTGTCGGCGGTATGTAGCCGATGGGCTCGAGCAGGCGATGGTGGTCGAACCAGGACACCCATTCCAGGGTCGCGAGCTCCACCGCCTCCTTGGTCTTCCATGGCGCGCGACGATGAATCAACTCGGCCTTGTAGAGCCCGTTGATGGTCTCGGCCAAGGCGTTGTCGTAGCTGTCACCCTTGCTGCCCACGGACGGCTCAATGCCGGCCTCGGCCAGTCGCTCCGTGTAGCGAATGCTGACGTATTGCGACCCCCTGTCGGAGTGACAGACCAGGCTGCCGTCGCGTTCAGGCTGTCTGGCGTACAGGGCTTGCTCCAGCGCATCGAGCACGAAGTCAGTGCGCATTGAGCTGCTCACTCGCCAACCCACGATGCGACGGGCAAACACGTCAACGACACAGGCCACGTACAGCCAGCCCTGCCAGGTCGAGACGTAGGTGAAGTCGCTGACCCATGGCTGGTTTGGTCGCTCGCACGGAACTGCAGGTTGACCCGGTCCAGCGGGCATGGCGCCTTGGCATCACCGACAGTTGTGCGCACGACCTTGCCGCACATCACGCCGCGCAGCCCCAGCTTGCGCATCAGACGCTCGACAGTGCAGCGAGCCACGCTCACGCCCTCGCGCCCCAGTTGGCGCCACACCTTGTCAGCGCCGTAGACCTGCATGTTGGCCTGCCAGACGCGTTGAATCTGGGGCATCAACTGCTCATCGCGCAGAGCCCGCTCACAACGCCTGTGAGGCTCGCGCAGCAGCGCAGCATGTCTTCGATAAGCCGACGGGGCAATCTGCAAGACCTTGCAGAGTGGCTCGACCCCGAAGGTATCGCGATGCTTGTCTATGAAGTCCTTCAGGACTTGAGCCGGCGGTTGAGCTCCGCCTGGGAGAAAAACGCGCTGGCCAGCCTCAATATCTCGTTGGCCCGAGGCAGCTCCTTAACCTCTCGCGCGAGTTCCTTGACCCGCTGGGCCTCGCTGGTCGTGACGCCTTCACGCATGCCAGCGTCAACCTCCGCGCGCTTGACCCATTCGTTCAAGGTCTGCAGGACACAGCCAATCTTGGGGGCGATGGACTCGATGGCTGCCCACAACGACGGGTACTCCCCGCGGTGCTCCTGCACCATCCTCACCGCTCGCTCACGCACCTCGGGTGAGAACTTGTTCGGCTTCTTGTTCATGGCTCAATCCTCTCAGAGTGTTGAGCCTCCTCAAAACCCGGGCGATTCAGTATTACGGTTTCTCGGTGTCGGGAGAAGTCGTGCCATCGCGATGAAACTGAGTCTAGGCCTGTTTCGTGCAGGGGACCACAACATATCCTAGATCGGTACCGCGGGGCCAAACGCGAGTGATTAGGCAAACGGGACCGCGACAGCGCCCGCAACCAACTTGGTTCCAAAGCAAGCTCAAACAGGAGTCCCGATTTACCGGCATGTTTGGACGTCTGTCACCATCACACGCAGATTCTCGGCACTACAGCCTGGCCGACTAGGTAAGGTCACCGCATCGCCCAGATAGCAGTCGCTGGCTACCCCGACAAAATTTCGTAGAACACCGCTTATGCCGGATGCGCCCGACTGGTCCGGGCATTGCGCCAAATAGGATATGTTCACGCAACCGCCAACCTTGCTTTTGAGCGACTGAGATACCGAGCCAACGATCCGAATTTCGTTACCCGGGCAAGTACGGGCAGCCAGCCTTGAACTACTGCGCAGTTCGCGCATGGCAGATTCCCGTTCCTGGCGCTGGGCTATCTCACGCTGTTCTCGTTCTTGCCGCTCACGTAGCGCTCGATCTTCCTGCTCGCGCCGCGCTCTCTCAACCTGCTCGCGCCGCTGACGGTCAAGCTCTGCCTGCTCCTGACGCTGTCGCTCGAGGCGGTCTGCTTCTGCACGTCGAGCCTCAGTTCTACGCTGCTCCTCCTGCTCAAGACGAGCTCGTTCAGCACGAAGCCTCTCAGCTTGTCGCTCAGCATCCGTCTGCGCAAGTCCCACTCGCGAGTTCATATCACGTCGCCGCTGCTCCTCTAGCATCTGGGCTTCACGTCGCTGGGCTTCTCTAAGCTCAAACTCCCGGCGCTCGTCGATACGACGCTGCTGTTCAGCTAAAAACTCTTTTTGTCGCCTCAGGTTAGCGGCGGCTTGAGCTGCACGTTCTTGTTCGAGCCGAGCATCTTCTGCGGCTCGTGCGCGAGCCCTGCGATCGCTCTCTTCCTGCTGCCTCCGGCGCTGTTCGGCTCGTAGACGCGCCTCCTCTATGAGCGCGTCACGTTCCAATTTGGCATTCCAAGCACGATTAACGTAGAGGGAACTCTCGTTAACACGGCTTTTCTGTTGGCTAGTGAACGCGAGCTTGCGGGCTCTGCCTATCGCATCAGTAGCACAAGAAAACTCTTCCCTATCGGCGCAACGCCGAGCGCTCCCCAAATACTTATCAATTTCCTCGCTGTCCTGCTGCTCAAACCTGTCGAAGTTGTCCATGCTGTCGAAAATGGTCCCTCCCGATCCGCTGCTCTGGGCAAGCGCTTGCCCACTCTCGAAACACATAGAAAACACAAGAGACAGACCCCAAGCACAACACTGACTTTTAGTACGAAACAAGAGATTGTTCATTGCATGTGGAAGTAATCGGTGCCCTCAAGACTCCAGACTTCAATTGCGTTAGTAGTGCGCAAAACACCATCATTTCCTTGAGTATTCTCCTGGCGTACAAAAGACAACACCCTAGGGCTTTCGGTGTCGTTCACAGTTAGCCTTGCTGCTCTGATTCTCCTGCCGGCAGGCAGGTCCGGGGTCAACTGAAGAAGTACGGCGCTCTCGTTCCGGCCGTTGATATGTTTAATTTTTCGCACCTGAGTAGGACCCAGACAATACAAAAAATCTTTCCAGCGATGAGGAATAGAGTAGCCTTCCTCCTGTTGACATGTAAATCCTTCTGTCGTAGCACGCATCTTCGGGACTCCTCCTTCAAGACTCAGGCGAATCAGTGTGTTTCCGCGGTCGAACCATATACCAATCGGTGTTCGCAATCCGTTTAATCTCGCATTATCCAGTTTGAGATCAGCCGATCGCCCCTGAAACCCGAAAATTTCCTTGCCCGTGGATGGATCAATTACCGCCAGGCGACCATCTCGTCGAGCTGAAACCCCAAAGGCAACGCCGTCTTGGATGGAAATTTGAAACGAGGTCAATTCACCAAGGGTGGCGATTGCCTTGAACTCTGTTTCTGATGGCTTTGACAAATGCAGAACATCTGATCGCGGCCATCCAGAAGCACTGCTCAGAAGATAAATCTCACCCTCATCATTGACAAACAACTTTCTGCTGCTGCCAGCATCTTCGTGAAATGCTGGTGCTGAGATGGTTCTGACTTTCTGAAGGTTGTTCTGCAAATCCCAAACTGTCAGCTCTCTGATTTCTGTGAACGCTACCGCATAGCGAGATCCTGGAGAAATAGCGATCGAAGCCGTCCAGCCAGGCTCTTTCCGACTGAAAATTGGAGAGTAGTTGCTTATCTGTACCGCGGAATCGGGCTTTTCGACACTCCAATGCCAGAGCTCATGGTTAGAAACCTTCCATGTAGATTTATCGATCGGAAGAAAAAAATGCTTGGAATCCGGTGAAAAAATTGGATTCTCTGATCCAGAGCGACTCAAGGAAGCAAGCCGTTTACGGCTGCCGATGTCCCAAATCTCCCAAAGCATGGCTGTCTGAAAAGGTTTTTGTCCCGCAATGCAAGATGTAAAAGCAACGAGACTTCCATCAGGAGAGATAATTGGCGATTCCACTGAATCGCTGATCACATCACAGGGTACTTGAACTCTCAATCTCAGATGCTTATTCGAATCGCGTGTGTAGTCACCGGTGACCGCCTCCATCTTCTTCTTCAACTCTTCCTGTTGGGCGCGCCGAATAGCTTCTGCCTCCGCACGCTTGGCCTGTTCAATAGCTTCCTGCTGTTTCTGTTTTTGAAGCCCCAGTGCGTTAAGCCCACTAGCGCCCAACTCGACTGCAACTCTGCGGCCACCAGAGGCAAGAAAGAACTTGGTATCAAATCTTCGCTCACGCAGCTCACCCTCGGGTTTTATGGCGTTGATCTCAATGTTTCCAGCAGGCACGTGGATATCCATGGGGCATTGCCCTTGGTACTTGCCGTTTATGGTGATGTGTGCATTTAACGCGTCGCCGTCACACTGAATCCGAAGTGCGACCGTGCCTTGCGCATTGACTGGCATGGAGCCAGAAGCGATGAGGAGCGAAACCGCAAGAAGCAAAAATCTCCCGCTGGTCTGTCTTTTGCTTGATACCTCAACAAATCTTTCGTGCTCTCGGCATGAGGTTAGACACTTCCATCGCTGAACGTATCCGATGCACTTAAGCATCCTGATCAACTTGATGACTAACATTCCGTATGCGTTGATTTGCATATATCTTCAGACCCTTGCGATGTGCGTAAATCAACCAAAAACTGTTGGGGTCCCACCGTCCGGGAAGAAATCGGGAGGCCAACAACTCTCCATCCAATCGAGGCTAGCTTGGGCTGCTGGGAGTAGTGCATAAGCATACTTTATCGTCCATAGCTATGCGCAGCATACGTTCCAAAGCGCGCGCGAGTACGGTTTCTGAACCAAATAGTCGGTCTTGAGATATCAGCTTCAAGATTGAGAGGGCCGGCCGGCGTCGAAGGTAAGCCTGTTGGCCAAGGTTTTGCAGAGGGTTGAGCGTCTCGGATAGCAGCGACGAGGCTGTCTGCATCCCTGATCACAGTGACGTTACCGGGTGGATCGGCCGGAGTTGGACCGGTGGGCATCTACGACCGACTGTTTCCAGCCTGAAGCAGTCATCAATCGATAGTTGCCTTCGACCAGTTACCGCCGTCCCGATCCCACCCCGCCTTTCAGTGCTGCCGCTCAGTGCGTCGCCACGTACCGATTCCCATTGCCCTTGAACCCCTGCACCGCCTTCTTCAAATCGGTGTATTCCTCGCAGGGCAGAAAGCAGAGCTTGTCGAGCGCGGCCAGCTGCTTTTCCGCCTTGGGCAGATCGCCCTTCATGAGGTAAAGCTCGCCCGAATATTCCAGTGCGCCGCGGTGCTTCGGGTCGATCCGCAAGGCTTCCAGGTAGTAGCGCTCGGCGGCATTGAGATCAGGCTTTGCTGACTTGCGCAGGCTGTAGCCCATCAGGTTGTTCCAGTCGGCCGAGGCGCTCTCGTTCACGCGCTTGAGTTCGGCCACCGCTTCGGGCCATTTCTTTTGGGCGATGAGGGTGCGGGCGGTGGTCAGGGTGTTGGTGGCGGGCGTGGCTGGGGTCATGTCGGCCGCCATGGCCAGTGGCACGGTGAGCGGGATGGCCATGGGCATGGCCAGGGCCACAACAATGCCGGTCAGGAAGGCCTTCATGGAATTCGCGCGGGTTGGCATGGGTGGTGTCCTTGGGGTGCGGGGGGGTGCGGGCATTTAAGGGGTGTTGCGGACGTTACCGCAACGGTCTGGCCGGTTCGCCCTATCCGAAGGTTCTGAGGGGTCAATGACCTGCCGAGTAGCCGAATCTCGATGCAACGATCCGCCGCATCCACCATTCCTTCCGACACCCGGCCCCCCATCTGCCTCACACTCCCCTGACAATCCGCCCGGCTCTGAAAAAGCCAGGTGCTGAAAACACCTGCGATTCTTGTTCCAGCACCCGCGCAAGCGGGTGCTCTTTCTGTCCACACAACATGCTCACTGCCACCATGGCAGTGGTCTGCGTGCGCGCTTGTGCACGTGTCGTTTTGCGGACGGGATGCCCGAAGCGGTAACGCCCGGGGCACGCTAATCGCCGTGTTTTCACATCCCGTCCACCCTTTTGCTATCCGCATCCGGGGTGGGTTCTGTCAGCTTCCACGAGGAGTTGTCCCCATGTCCACCCCTGTTCCCCCGTCCGTTTCGCCCACCGCCGCGCTGGCCAGCCTGGCGGCGTTGTCGCTGGAGGGTCTGGATGGCTTGTCGGCCTTGTGCACTGTGTTGCGGCAGGCGCGCGAGTCGCCCGACTTTCTGCGCAACCCCGAGCTGCTGGACCACGCCCTGCTGGCCATGGCGCTGGTGGCAGACAACACCGCTGCGCTGGTGGCACAGCAGGCGCTGGATGCGGGTGTGGCGCTGCCGGAGCTGCCGTGCCGGGCGCGGCGCTTGCGGGCGCAGGGGGTGCTCGAGGGCGGTTAGCCCGCGTCCTGCACGGCGTCGTGGAAGTCGTTCTCGTGGAGGATGACCACGCGCACACCTTTGCGGCGCAGGGCCACCGCCTTTTCCACCTTGCGTCCGTAGCAGGCAAATGCCCAGCAGGGGTTGCCGTCGGCGCCGATCACCAGGTAGTTCAGTTTGGCGGTGACGCCGGGCAACGCCTCGCCGCCGAGCTGGCGCACCAGCTCTTCAAATTCGGTGCGCTTGAAGCGGGACGATGCGCCCGTGAAGCAGAAGGTACGCCCTTCAAAACTCACCTCGGGTACCACCGCGCACAGCGCGCCGATGGTCTGGTCCGGCCCGCCGAAGGCCAGCGGGCGGGCGATGGTGCGCTCGTCCAGCACAGCGAGGAACTCCCGGAAAAAGTCCAGCAGCATCTGGTGTTCGGCTTCGTCGATGCGGCCGTCACCCAGTGCTTTGGTGGTGAGGGTCTCGATCTCGTCATAGGGCCAGCAGGTGCGAAGGTGGGCATGCTCGCCCAGCCAGTCCGACAGGCCCCGCATTTCTTCGGTGGTGATCACCCCGTCGGCGGCAATGCCGCCCACCAGCGCGTGCAAGCGTTGCAGGTCGGCCGTGACCATGTCGAAGAATTCGTGGCTGCTGAGCCGCTCGCAGAGCCACTGCAGGTCTTCGCGTTCCTCTGGGTCCAGAACACCATCGGCCACGGCGGCTGAGAGCTTCGGCACCAGTTCGTTGAAGGGGTGCCGGTGGGCTACGTCCTGGTGGTCAAGCAGCCACATGCGAAGCATGGCCACTTCTCCCTCGGAGACCTTGCCGTCGATGGCGATGCCTTGCAGCAGCCCTGAGAGGGAGTTGATGGATTTCTCCAGCCGGCCTTTGCCAGTGAAATGAAAGTAGCCCTCGTGGTCCTGGTTCATGTGCCTCCCCTGTGTAAAACCGATCAGACGCCGTCTTGCAACTCGCCGCCCTGCCTGATGGGTAATGAAACGGGGCTGGCTGTCGACGGCGCAGATTAGTCAAGAACTCGTTCTTCAACAATGGTTTATCTCCGCCGATCTTGCCGGTTCGTCAGCAATGTTGGGTGGCGCTTTGAGCCGATGCACTTCCCTCGGGGGTACGCCATCCGCCGGCCCCCAACAATCCGGTCCCTTTCAACTCTGGAGGGATTCATGGATGGGTTTGTTCGCGTCTTTAAGCAGTACGCCACCTTTGAAGGCCGCGCGCGGCGGGCCGAGTTCTGGTGGTTCTTGCTCGCCTGCCTGTTGCTGAGCGTTGGGCTGGTGTGGCTGGACCACGAGCTGGGCCTCTGGTCGCGCGAGGTGGGCCTGGGTCTGTTCTCGACCCTGTTCGCGCTGTACACGCTGTCGCCCACGATATCGGTCGCGGTGCGCCGGCTGCACGACATCGGTCTGTCCGGCTGGTGGGTGTGGATCAACCTGATCCCGATGGTGGGCCCGCTGGTGCTGCTGGCGATGATGGCCCGCAAGGGGCAGGCCGGGGGCAACGCATACGGGCCAGACCCCATGGCCCCCGGCCCGTTGGTCGGCTCGGGTTCTGGAACCTGAGTCTTCTGGTGAATCTCGTTGAAGACAGTGCCACTAAGTGGCATACTTTTGGCCGACGCCGGGTTTTCAAGACTCGGCCTTTCCAGCGCTGGATGCGTTCAACCGAACTGACAGACGAAGCCTTGTGTCGCGCAGTCCGCGAGATGGCTGCAGGCCTGCTGGATGCCGATCTGGGGAATGGTGTCGTGAAGAAGCGTGTGGCCCTGCCTGGGCGGGGCAAGAGCGGAGGTGTCCGCACCCTCGTGGCCACCCGCAAGGCCAGCGTGTGGTTCTTTATGGCGGGTTTCGCCAAGAACGACAGGGCCAACGTCACGCCGTCGGAACTGGAGGCCTTGCAGACGTTGGCGGGCTCGCTGCTGGGCTTGGCTCCCCGAAGGCTCGATGCTTTGGTGCAAGACGGTTCACTCCAGGAGATTTGCCATGACGACTCAACCCAAGACGCCCCGTGAGGCGAGATCGACCGCCCGCAGCCCGCTGCTGCAGGCGGTGCATGAAACAGCGGCCGATCTCGATCGGCACGGGTTCATCGACAAGCGCCGCATGCAGAAGATCGAGGCGCTGTGTCTGGAGCCGGTGCCCGATTACGACAGCGCCCGCATCCGTTCCCTGCGCGAGCGGCTGCAACTCAGCCAGTCGGTGCTGGCGTCGCTGCTCAATACCAGCGACTCCACCGTGCGCAAGTGGGAGCAAGGCGACAAGCGCCCCAGCGGACCGTCGCTCAAGCTGCTCCACCTGCTGGACCGCAAGGGGCTGGAGGCGGTGCTTTAGTCAGCCGGGTTGGCCTTCGAGGGAAGCGTCTTCAAGCGTCTGGCGCTGACGATCCGAAGGCTTGAGGCGGTTCAGACCTCTGTTTTCTAACGTTTTTAGCGTTTTCGCCCATTTTTCTATCAAATTTTGCGTCGCTCTATCCAAAATTTGGCCATGCCCGATCAGGACGCCGACCGCATCATCCGCTCGCTTCACCAGGAGAACTGGCAGGTGAGCGGCAAGTTGCAGCAGGAGTTTCCGTCGCTCTTTCTGGAAGGCGGGGCGCTGTTCCCGCTGCGTGAACGGGTGGTCAGTGCGGTGCGGGGTGCGTTCCCATGACCTCCTGTCAGGCCCCGTTCGCGGTCGATCTGACCGCGGTCGTTCAAGCCCCGGCCAGGGCGTGGCGCAGCATCAAGCCCGCCAGCACCCACATGGTGGTGCCGATGGCGGCGTCCAGCCACTGCCAGGCTCGCGGGTGCGCAAACCACGGTGCCAGCCAGCGGGCGCCGAAGCCGAGCAGGCTGAACCACAGCGCGCTGGCGGTGCAGGCACCGGCCACGAAGCTGCCGCGCAGATCGGCCGGCTGCTGGGCCCCGATGCTGCCGACCAGCAGCACCGTGTCCAGGTAGACATGGGGGTTGAGCAGGGTGAAGGCGGCGGCCTGGGCCAGCACGGCACCACGACCCAGGCCGGCACCGCCGGCACTGGCCTGCAGTGCGTCGGGCCGGCGCACCCGTTGCCAGGCGCGCCAGCCGTACCAGGCCAGAAACGCGGCGCCCACCAGCGCCAGCGCACGCGCCACCGCCGGCCGTTCGCCCAGCGCCTGCGCCATGCCGAACACGCCGGCGGCGATCAGCAGCGCATCGGCCACGGCGCACAGCAGCACCACGCTGCCCACGTGCTCGCGCCGCAGGCCCTGGCGCAGCACGAAGGCGTTCTGCGCGCCAATGGCCACGATGAGCCCCAGGCTCAGGGCCAGGCCTTGCAGGTAGGCGGCTTGCACGGTGGGCCGGGGGCTGGCGCTCAGGGCGCCAGGTGGGCGAAGTAGTGCGCCATGGCGGCCACGTCGGCGTCGGCAATGCCGTAGAGCGAGGCGGCCATGATGGTGTCGCGCCCCACCGCCTGGTTGCGCTGGAACTGGCGCATGGAGTGCAGCAGGTAGTCCTCGCGCTGGCCGGCCAGACGGGGCATCTGCTCGCGCCCGGCGTAGCTGGACAGGTGGCAGCTGGCGCAGCGGTTGGCGTCGGCCACGGCCTGGCCCCGGGCGTACAGGGCAGCGTCTTTGGGACGCGGCGTGGGCTTCAGCGGCGCGGCGGCAAAGTGGCTGGCCATGGCGGCGAGGTCGGCGTCGCTCACGCCGTCGAGCAGGCCCTTCATGGCGGGTATGTCGCGCAGGCCTTCACGGATGACCACCAGCTGGTTCTCCAGAAACACGCGCGGCTGCCCGGCCAGCGAGGGGATGTCGGTCAGCACCGACTGGCCACCCGCGCCATGGCAGGCCGCGCAGGCCTGCAGGCGGCCCTGCAGTTCCGGCGACAGTGCCTGGGCGGGGGCCAGTGCGGGGGCGCTGAACGCTGCACCGGCCACCACCAGGGTGGCCAGGGCCCGCGAGATCGAGGGCAGCAACATCACTTTCTGTAGCTGATGCGGTAGATGGCGCCCAGCTGCTCGTCGGAGACCAGCACCGAGCCGTCCTTCATCTGCGCCAGGTAGGCCGGGCGGCCCCAGAAGCTCTGGTCGGCCGGGTTCATGAAGCCGGTCATGAAGGGCTCGACCTTGGCGTTGCTGCCGTCGGCACCGGCCTTGACCACCACCACGTCGAAGCCGATCTTGGTGCTGCGGTTCCACGAACCCTTGCGGGCGTTGAACAGGGCGCCACGGTACTCGGGCGGGAACATGGTGCCGGTGTAGAACATCACGCCCATGCTGGCGGCGTGCGGGCCCATGAGCGCCACCGGCGGCTCGACGCCACCGCAGGCGTTGGCCTTTTTCACGTCGGTGTCGGGCAGCTTGCCTTCATGGCAGTACGGGAAGCCGTAGTTCAGGCCGACCTTGCGCATGCGGTGCATGGTGTCGTTGGGGGTGTCGTCGCCCATCCAGTCGCGGCCGTGGTTGCTGAACCAGAGTTCCTTGGTGGTGGGGTGCCAGTCGAAGCCGACCGTGTTGCGCACGCCGGTGGCCACCACTTCCATGCCGCTGCCGTCGGGGTTGTAGCGGCGGATCTGGGCGTATTCGGGCGTGGGCAGTTCGCAGATGTTGCAGGGCGCGCCGAAGGGCACATAGAGCTTGCCGTCCGGACCGAAGGCGATGTACTTCCAGTTGTGGTGCGGCTCTTTGGGCAGCTTGAAGACGGCGGTCATGTCGACCGGAGCGGCGGCCGGGTTGGTGGTGATGCCGTCGAAGCGCAGCACCTTGTCGATGGCCATCACATACAGCGAGCCCTTGTTGTACGCCACGCCGGCGGGCTGGTTGAGCTTGTCGGCCACCACGCGCACGCTGCGCGAGCTGCCGTTGTCGGTGACCTCATACACCCGGCCGATGCCGCGCGTGCCCACGTACACCTTGCCGTTGTCGGCCATGGCCATGGCACGGCCGCCGGGCAGGCCGGTGGCCCAGATCTCGGCCTTGAAGCCCGGGGGCAGCTTGGCCCGGTCCAGCGGGATCTGGTCGGCCGGGGTGACGGTGAGCTTGCCGGCCAGCGGCGCCAGGGTGGAGCTGGCCATGCTGGCGGGCATGCCCTGTTTCCAGGCCGGCTGGGGTGCGGGCGCGGCAGCGGCGGCCGGTGCGGCGGGGGCCGGGGCGGACGCAGCCTTGGGAGCGGCGGGGTTCTGGGCGCAGCCAGCCAGGGCCAGGGCGGCGGCAGCGGCCAGCAGGGCCGGGCGGAGCGAGAGGGAAGTGTGCATGGCGTGTCTCCGGTGTCGTTATGGGTGGGGGGCAACAGGTGCGCGCCACGGCAGGGCCACGCACGCTGCGCATTGTGTGCATGCTTACAAAGTCTGCCAAGCGGGTTGGCCCGCAGACAGGTGCTTCGGGCATCACCTGCGTGACACCCCGGGAGCCGTGTGTGCAACCAACCGTAAATGCGGGAATCAAGCGCGGGGCCGGACCGTTGTACCTGCAGGTTCAACCAACGGACGTTTCACCATGCAATGGGTCAGCGCATTCATCGACAGCATTTCTCTGGCGCTCGGGCGGGACCGCGACGCCCGGTCGGCCAACGGCACCGAAACCCGCTCCGGTACCCGCGCCCACGCCGCGACCGATGCCGCGCGCGCCGCCCTGCTCGCGTTGCTGGAGCCGCACGAAAGCTGGCAGGCCGACCTGCTGCGCCAGCGGATCGGCATGGCGCGCTCGGCGGCGCACCTGTGGTTCCTGCGGGCCGATGTGGCCCAGCTGCTGTGCCCCGCCCTGGGCGAGCGCCGGGCGCACGACACGGTGATGGCGCTGACGCCGCTGTGGGGCGACCAGATTCCGCCCGGCCACCTGGAGGCGCAGCGGCGGCACCGCAGCCTCAGCGGTCGTTGACCCGGTCGTTGATGCGATCGCTGATCGGGTCGCGCCGCAGGTCGTCCAGCGCCGGCACCGCGGCCAGCGCGGCCAGCACCAGCGCCAGCGGCACGGTGAACACATAGCCCACCGACTTGAAGCCATAGGCCCCCGCCACCGCACCGGCCATGAAGGCGATCAGCAGGCCGGAGAGCACCACCATGCGGCTCGGGTCGCCGTACACCGGCGGGTGCTGCGCGGCATCCAGGGGCTGGCGGCGCAGGCCGTCGAGCGCGCGGCCGATCTCGATGCCCAGATCGGTGACCACGCCGGTCATGTGGGTGGTGCGGATGACGGCGCCCGAGAGCTTGGTGACCACCGCGTTCTGCAGGCCCATCATGAAACACAGCAGCACCACGGTGAAGGGCACCAGCAGGCCTTCGAAGCGCGCCAGCTGCGAGCCGGCCAGGCCGAACAGCAGGATGAGGGCGGCCTCCAGCAGCAGGGGCAGCGCGTATTCGCTGGCCAGTTGCCGCCGCCGGGCCTGCAGGATCAGCAGCGAACTGGTGACCGCGCCCAGCAGGAACGCCAGCACGCTGACCGTGGCGTCCACCACCAGCCCCATCTGGCCGAGGGCGAGCTGGTCGGCCAGCATCGACAGGCTGCCGGTGACGTGCGAGGTGTATTGCTGAACCGCCAGAAAACCGCCCGCGTTCATGGCCCCGGCCACGAAGGCCAGCGCCCAGCCGAGTTGCCGGTTGGCCGCGTGGGTGCGCTCGCGGTGGAGCAGGAACCGGGCGTAGTTGGCTGGCATGCCCGGAGTGTGTCAGAGGCGCAGCAGCGACGGCATGGCCTGCGTCAGCAGCAGCCCGGCCAGGCCGCTGGCGGCCAGCAGCGTCATGACGCCGGTCTTGAAGCGGAACAGCGCCACCGCCGCCAGCACCACCAGGGCACCGGCCACTGCATCGACCGGGCCGCTCCAGCCCTGGGGCCACACCACGTGCTGGGCAAAGAACACCGCCAGGTTCAGGATGACCCCCACCACCGCCGCGGTGATGGCGGTCAGCGGGGCGGTGAAGCCGAGCCGGCCGTGGGTGGCCTCGACCAGCGGGCCGCCGGCCAGGATGAAGATGAACGACGGCAGGAAGGTGAAGAAGGTGACCACGCAGGCCGCCAGCATGGCGCCGACCAGCAGGGCATCGGGCCCCAGCACCGCCTGCTGCCAGCCGCCGACGAACCCGACGAAGGCCACCACCATGATCAGCGGGCCCGGCGTGGTCTCGCCCAGCGCCAGGCCGTCGATCATCTGCGGCCCGGTGAGCCACCCGAAATGCTCCACCGCGCCCTGGTACACATAAGGCAGCACCGCGTAGGCGCCGCCGAAGGTGAGCAGCGCCGCCTTGCTGAAGAACAGCCCCATCTGCGCCAGCGTGGCCTGCCAGCCCTGCGTGGCCACCAGCGCGCCCATCACCAGCGCCCACAAGCCCACCCCCCAGGCCAGCACCGCAAGCAGCCGCGCACGGCTGAAGCGGGCATGGGGCGGTGTGGGGGTGTGGTCGTCGATCAGGGCGGGGGCGTGCGGGCCGCCACTGGCCGCGTGGGCTGCGGCCGCCGGCATGAACACGCCGGGCGCCATGCGCGAGCCGATCCAGCCGGTGAGCGCGGCCGCCGCCACGATGGCGGGGAAGGGCGCGTCCAGGAAGGTGAGGGCGGCAAACGACAGCGCGGCCAGCAGCACCATCCACCGGTTCTTCAGTGCCCGGGTGCCGATGCGGTGCGCCGCGTGCAGCACGATGGCCACCACCGCCGGCTTGATGCCGTAGAACACGCCGGCCACCAGCGGCAGGTCGCCGAAGCGCAGGTACACCCAGCTCAGCGCCATGAGGATGAACAGCGATGGCAGCACGAACAGCCCGCCCGCCACCAGCCCGCCCCAGGTACGGTGCATCAGCCAGCCGATGTAGGTGGCGAGCTGCTGCGCTTCCGGCCCGGGCAGCAGCATGCAGTAGTTGAGGGCGTGCAGAAAGCGCTGTTCGCTGATCCAGTGGCGCCGCTCCACCAGTTCGGCATGCATGATGGCAATCTGCCCGGCCGGGCCGCCGAAGCTGACGAAGCCGAGCTTGAGCCAGAACAGGAAGGCCTCGCGGCGGCTGACGGGGCTGGGGGTCATGGTCGGTTCAGGGGGCAGGGTGGTTCAGGTGATGCGCGCCAGCAGCGCCAGCCCGGCCTGGATCATGGCCCAGACCACGCCGGACACCACGGCGGTGGCCACGGCGGCGCCCAGCCAGCCGGCCAGCATCCACAGGCCGTCGCGTTCCAGCACGCCCAGCGCCATCAGCGCAATGGCCAGGGCCGGCAGGGTGTTGCCCAGCGGCACCGGCAGCATCAGCACCACCGCCAGCAGCAGGCACACCAGGCCGGCCAGGTTCTCCAGCGGCGGGCGCACCATGAAGCGGCAGCGCGGCCGCAGCAGCCGCTCGGCCTTCTGCAGCCAGGGCAGCACCCGCCGCACCAGCGCGGCCAGATCGTCCCGGGCAATCGACCGCTGCGCCACCACCTTGGGCAGCCAGGGCCGAAGACCCAGCATCAGCTGCAGCGACAGGAACAGCAGCGGTGCCCCCAGCACGGTGGACACCCCCGGCGGCACCGGAAAGATGTTGGGCGCGGCAAACACGAACATGAGTGCTCCCAGCGCACGGTCTCCCAGCGCACCGAGCAGATCGCCGATGGCCACGCGGTCGCGGGCGTCGTCGTGCGCCAGGTGGAACAGCACCACCGACAGCGGTGCGGCACCTGGCGAGGGAAGCGGAGGAAGGGTCATGCCGGGGGAAGTATAGGAAGCCGCTTGCACCGCGCCGTGACAGCCAATGCCGCGACCCGTCGGCCGGGAAGGTCACGAGAGGTTTCCGTCATGACTTTGCCCGGGCGATACGGGCGTAATGCGCCAGCCCGCAGACGGGCGCGCGCACCACGGAGACCCTGCATGAAGCTGTCCAACCCCGGTTGCATCCCGGCATGCCTGTTCGACCCCGAACCGGTCGAGATCGACTTTCACATCCATGCCTTCAACAGCCGCCATGGCCACGACATGGTGCTGGATGCGCCCGGCAAGGGCTGCATCGTGATCGACGGCTACCTGCTGCGGGGCGGCCACCTCACCGGCCACGGCCTCTGGCAAAGCCGCGACCAGCGCTGGTGCTACCGCCTCACCGACCAGGGTGACCTGCTGGTCGAGGGCGTGCACCCGGACCTGCGCTGCCACCTCACGGTGCTCGGCTGGGCCCACCGCTGGACTTCGCCGGGACGGGGGGTGGGGATCGAGCTGGAGGGGGTGGCGCCAGCGCGCGCCGAACCGGGGCTCACCCCGCCGACTTCGTCAGCGGCCCCACCCACCCCAGCACCAGCATCAGCAGGCTGATGGCCACCAGCCAGCCGCCCAGGATGCGCTGGCCGATGGCGGTGCCGTGGGCCAGCCGGGGCTGGCGGCCCAGCAGTTCGCCCCAGAAGGCGAGCTGGCCGGTGATGAGCAGTGCACCCACCACGCTGCCGCCGATGGTGAGGAAGCGTTGCCAGGGGGCAAAGCCCGGGTCGCCCGAACCCAGCCCGACCAGCAGGCCGATCAGGCCGCAGACGGTGGCCACCAGGCCGGCCGGCCCGGTGCGGCCGGCGGCCACCAGCACCGCGCAGGCCAGCGCCAACGGCAGCAGCCCGCGGTCGGTGTCCGGGTCGGCCAGGGGCAGCGTGAGCAGGCCACCCAGCACCAGCCCCAGCCCCAGGGCCCAGATGGCCAGCGCCTTGCGCGGCTCGTCCACCCGGCCCAGGTACAGGCCGAGCGCCAGCAGGGCCAGCACGTGGGCCGGTGCCAGCAGCGGGTGCAGCAGGCCGACGTAAAACGGGGTGGCGCCGGGTATGGCTCCGTGTGCCAGCGCCGTGATCGGCGAAAGGGCCAGCAGCCCGGCCAGACCGGTCAGCCCTGCAGGAGCGAAACGGCGCAGCGCCATGGCCTCAGAGCCAGCCGGTCAGGAAGCCGACGCCGATGGCCGAGATGACCACACCGCACCCCCGCACCACCTGCACCCCCTGCGGCCAGCGCACCGCCATGCCCAGCACGATGCCGCCCAGGTGCAGCAGGCCGGTGGCGACCATGAAGCCTGCGGTGTACATGAGCGGGTTGGTGGCGTCGGGCAGTTCGGTGCCGTGGGCATAGCCGTGGAAGATGGCAAAGGCGCCCACCACCACGGAGGCCAGCCACAGCGGCGGGCGGCTGCCCAGCGCCACCATGGCGCCGATCACGATGGCCGACGCCGCAATGCCTTCTTCCACCAGCGGCACCGGCACGCCCATGAGGCCCAGCACGCCGCCCAGGGCCATGACCGCCGGGAACACCACCGGCAATGTCCAGACCGCGCGTTCGCCCATGAAGGCACCCCACAGGCCCACGGCCACCATGGCCACCACATGGTCCCAGCCCAGGATGGGGTGGACGAAGCCGCTGGCGAATCCGCCGGCCAGGTTGGCGGCGTCGGCATGGGCATGGGCGCCCTGGGCCAGGGCCAGCAGGCCCAGGAAGGCGGCACAGCGCGCGCCGCGCGAGAGGAGGGTGTTGGTGGGTTTCATGGGTCTCCTTGTTGAAGGGGGCAGGTGAATCGGGAAAGGGGTGTCAGGCCATCAGGCCGAGCCGCTGCAGCACCCACAGGGTACCGATGCCGGCAATGATGAGCGAGCCGCCGGCCACCACCACCACGCGGTAGAAGCCGGTCATGCGCAGCCACCAGGCCAGCGGGAAAAAGGCCGCCACGATGGCGAGCTGGCCGAGCTCCACGCCGATGTTGAAGCCGCCCAGCGCCACGGCCAGCTGGCTGCCGGGCAGGTTGAGGTCGATCAACGCGGTGGCGAAGCCGAAGCCGTGGATCAGGCCGAACACGAAGGCCATGCGCCAGCGCTCCAGCGCAAACCAGCCCATCAGGTTGTTCAGCGCGGCCAGCACCACCGACAGCGCCACCAGCGTTTCCACGATGGCCCGGGGCGGCTCCACCACGCGGGTGAGCGCCAGCGCCAGCGTGATGCTGTGCGCCACGGTGAAGGCGGTGACCACCGCCACCACGTCCATCAGCGAGCTGCGCAGCGCGTCGCGCGCCGGCCATTGCAGCAGCCAGCCGCGCTGCCGCTGCAGCGGCGCCAGCAGCAGCAGGCTCAGCAGGAACAGGATGTGGTCCAGCCCGATCCAGATGTGCCAGACCCCTTCGCTGATGTAGCGCAGCAGGGTGCTGCCGGTGCTGGTGGCCTCGCTGGCGTTGCCGGGTACCAGCGGCAGTTCGGGCTGGTCGGGGCTGAGCACGGCGCTGGTCTGCAGGGCGTCGGTCTGCACCCGGATCAGGCCGCGGTGCAGGTTGTCGCGCTCGAAGATCAGCTGGTAGCGCAGGGTCAGGCCGGCCGGCGATGCTGCCCCGCCGTCGCTGCCCGGGCAGACCACGGCCGATTCGGCGCTCAGGTAGATGCCGTCGGCCCGTTCGCTGGCCATGAGCGGGGTGGGCTGGAGCCGGCAGGCACCGGCATCGCTGCGCAGCTGCAGGCCCTGGTCCAGCCAGGCCTGGAGTTCGGTGCTGCGCTCGGCGGTTTCGGCCCAGGTGACCTGGCCGTTGCGGTCCCGGTCCAGGTCGAACAGCAGGTCCACGTCGCGCAGGTTCATGTCGGCGCGCAGCACCAGTTCGCTGCCGCGCTGCTCCAGCGACAGGTAGCTGTTGCTGCTGGAGTGAGCGAGGGCAGGGCCGGGGAGCAGGGCCACGCAAACCAGCAGCAGGGTTGGCAGGGCCAGCAGCCAGGCGGCCAGACGGCGCATCGGTCGGATCGTCGGGGTCAAGCCGGGGCTCCTCATCGGCCGAGCCGTGTCTGCAGGGTCGTGGCCAACGCGGCCAGGGTCGGGTCGGTGTAGCCGGTGCGCTGCATCCAGGCCAACACCGGGCGGGCGTCTTCGGGGCGGTCGGTGGCCAGCGCGGCCTCGATCAGCAGGGCGGCGTCGGTCGGCTCCTGCTGCTCGGCCCAGCTCTGCCGGGCCAGGGCCAGGCCGCGCTGCAGGTCGGCCCGGTGGCGGACGTAGAACATCATCTGCGGCCGCTCGATCAGGGCCTCGTTGCGGCGGGTCTGCGCGTCCATGCGCTGCGCGACCTGGGCCTGCAGATCGGCCAGGCGCGGATCGCGCAGGGCACTGGCCGCCAGCAGCGCCTGCACCAGCAGGCCGTCGGTGGGCTGCACCGTGGCCAGGCTGGTCTGCAGCGCTTGTGCGTGCTGGCCCTGGGCATTGAGCGTTTCCGCCAGCGACAGCCGCACCAGGTGCGAGCCCGGGTGCCGCTGCAGGTGCTGCTGCCACACCTGGGTGGCATCGGCCGGGCGGCCGGCGGCCACCAGCGCCATGCCCTGGTGGTAACGCAGCCAGTCCTGGGCCAGCGGGCCCTGCAGGTCGGGCTGCTGCACCAGGCGGCCGAACACCGGTACGGCCGCCGCGGCCTGCCCGGTGCGGTATTGCAGCGTGGCCTGGCAAGCCTGGCCTTCGACCGCGCCGAAGCGCTGGCCGATGGCCGTGCAGTCGGCGCGGGCCTCGTCCATCCGCGAGGTCAGCAGGTAGAGCGAGAAGCGCCACGACCAGGCCTCGGCGCGTTGCGGCTCCAGGGCGATGGTGGCGGTGAGGTCGGCAATGCCGCCATCAAAGTCGTGGAAGCCCTGGCGCACCAGTGCCCGCATGAAGTGGCCTTCGGCCGGCAGTTCGCGGGCCGTCCACCACGGTTGCAGTGCGGCGCGGGCAGCGCCGTACCAGCGCAGGTCGCCTTCGCGCAGACCCAGCACGAACACCTCGCGGGCATAGCGCAGGGCGCTGTCCTGCCGCTGCGGGTCGGCGCGCCACGCGCGTTCGGCCTCGCGCAGCGAGGAGCCGCCGCCGCCGGCCGCCTGGATCGACACCGGCACCACCACCCGGCCGGGCTCGGGCACGAAGCGGGCCTGCGCCATGGCGGGCGCGCTGATCGCAGCAGTTAACAAAATGAACAGGACAGTCACCGAGTGACCATAGGGTTTACCCCTGTATCCGGTGATTTCCACAGTTGGTTTCATGGTTAACCAGGAAGATGAACAAATCTGACCTGAGATACGCCAGAATAGCACTCGCAGATTCGGGAGTTCGCCCTCGTCTGCTTATCCCGGACAATCCAACAACCTTACGGTGAATCACATGAAACTGTTCATTTCCGCGCTCGTGTCGGCCTTCGTTCTGGCCACCGCCCCCGCCGCTTTCGCCGCAGCCCACGCTGGCGGCAAGATGGACGACAAGGTGGACTGCTCCAAGAAGGAAAACGCAGACAAGGACGCCTGCAAGAAGAAGTGATCGTCTCCTGACGGCATTTTGGGAAGGCCCGCATCTGCGGGCCTTTTTCATTTCGTGCGATTTTTCCGGTTGTCCGGATCGATTCATCTGGTAACCATTCTTTCGATTTCCCCTGAATCCAATCCCTGTTGTGGTGCGTAGGGCAGCTCCTTTAATTCGTCATTAATTAATTGGGTGGCCGGGAGGCCCGAGGGATCGGCCGGATGCCGGGACGCAGCGGGCCGGTGACAATCCCGCCCATGCAGGACGACATCCCCACCTTGCGGCGCATCCTGGGCGCGCACCGCACCATCGCCGTCGTCGGCCTTTCGGCCGAATGGCACCGCCCCAGTCACTTCGCGGCCAAGTACATGCAGTCGCACGGTTACCGCATCGTGCCGGTCAACCCGCGCTACCCCGAGATCCTGGGCGAGACCAGTTACGCCCGGCTGGAAGACATTCCGTTCCCGGTCGACATGGTCGACGTGTTCCGCAAGGAAGACGAGATGCCGGCGGTGGCCCGCAGCGCCGTGGGCATCGGGGCGCGCTCCTTCTGGCAGCAGCTGGGCCTGCGCAACGCCGAGGCCGATGGCATTGCCACCGCTGCCGGGCTGGACAGCGTCTGGGACCGATGCGTGAAGATCGAACACGCCCGCCTGTTCGGTGGCCTGCACTGGGCCGGCGTGAACACCCGTGTGATTTCTGCGCGGAGACCCGTCTGATGGCCGACCGACAGTTCCGCCCCGAGACCCTGGCCATCCATGCCGGCCAGATACCCGATGCCGCCACCGGCGCCCGGGCCCTGCCGATCTACCAGACCACCAGCTTCGTGTTCGACAGCGCCGAGCACGCGGCCAGCCTGTTCAACCTGCAGACCTTCGGCAATGTGTATTCGCGCCTGTCCAACCCGACGGTGGCGGCGCTGGAGGAACGCGTGGCCGCTCTCGAAGGGGCCCGCGCGGCGGTGGCCTGTGCCAGCGGCATGGCGGCCGAGACCCTGGCGCTGACCACCTTGCTGCAGGCCGGCGACCATGTGGTGGCCGGCGGCTCCCTGTATGGCGGCACCGTGACGCTGCTGGCGGTGAACCTCCGCAAGTTCGGCATCGAGACCACCTTTGTGGACGCCACCGACCCCGCCGCCTTCGCGGCCGCCATCCGGCCGGAAACCCGTGCCATCTATGCCGAGACGCTGGGCAACCCGAGCATGGTGGTGCTGGACATTGCGGCGGTCGCCGATGTGGCCCATGCCCACGGCCTGCCCCTGATCGTCGACAACACCGTGCCCAGCCCGTGCCTGTGCAACCCGGTGGCCTTCGGGGCCGACGTGGTGGTGCACAGCGCCACCAAGTACCTGGCCGGGCATGGCACCACGCTGGGCGGGGTGGTGGTGGAGGCCGGCCGGTTCGACTGGGCCAATGGCCGCTTCCCCGGCATGACCGAGCCGTCGCCGGGTTATCACGGGGTGAAGTTTTTCGAGACCTTCGGGGACTTCGCCTTCACCATGCGCTGCCGCATGGAAGGGCTGCGGGTGTGGGGCGCTTCGCTGGCGCCGACCAGCGCCTGGCAGATCCTGCAGGGCGTCGAGACGTTGCCGCTGCGCATGGAGCGCCACTGCAGCAATGCGCTGGCGGTGGCGCAGATCCTGCGAGACGACCCGCGCGTGGCCTGGGTCAGTTACCCCGGCCTGCCGGACCACCCGCAGCACGACCTGATGCGCCGCCAGATGCGGGGCGCCTCGGGGCTGCTGGCGTTCGGGGTGAAGCCGGCCGCATCGGGCGGACCATCGGGCGGGGCGTCGGCCGGCATGGCCGCGGGCGTGCGGTTCATCGAGAGCGCGCAGTTCATGAGCCACCTGGTCAACATCGGCGACACCCGCACCCTCATCAGCCACCCGGCCAGCACCACCCACCGCCAGCTCGACGAGGCCCAGCAGATCAAGGCCGGCGTGCTGCCCGACATGGTGCGCATTTCGGTCGGGCTGGAACACATCGACGACATCCTCTGGGACATCGACCAGGCGCTGGCCCGCGCGGTGGGCGTCTGAGCCGGCGCTGCCTCACATCCGGAGGCAGCGCCAGACCACCAGCGGCAGGTCGCGCCGGCCCACGGTCACCCGGGTGGCCCAGCTGCGGTGGTCGATGGCGGCGATATGGTCCAGCACCCGCAGCCCGCCCTGCACCACGGCGCGCAGCTCCCAGCCGCCACGCCCGGGCAGGCGGTGCACCAGGGGCGCCCCTTCGAGCATCAGCGTACGGGCGTGCGTGCAGAGGGCTTGCACCATGGCGCGGCGCGGGGCATCGAGCCGGGCTTCGCGTTCGCTGTGGTCGGGACGGTGGTGGAAGTCGTCCACCGTCAGGCCGTGCTGGCTGAGCAGGTCCTGCGGCAGGTAGCAGCGACCCTGGGGCAGGTCGCGCCCGATGTCCTGCCAGAAATTGATGAGCTGCAGCGCGCTGCACACCGCATCGCTCTGGCGCAGGGCGTCGTCGCCGGTCACCCGGTAGAGCTGCAGCAGCAGGCGTCCGATCGGATTGGCCGATCGGCGGCAGTAGTCGAGCAGTTCGGGCAGATCGGCATAGATGTGGCCGCTGGCGGTGTGGCGCACATCCTGCGCGAAGGCGCTGAGCAGGTCGTGCAGCAGCGCGGGGTCCAGGGTGTGGCGCTGCACCGCGTCCACCAGCGGCGCCCACAGTCCGGGCCAGCGCTGGGGCGGTGTGCCGACCAGGGCCTGGTCGAGGCAGGCGCCGATGGCGGCCAGATCGGCCAGCCGGGTGGCGGGCTCGGCCTGGCCTTCGTCGGCGATGTCGTCGGCCGTCCGGGCGAAGTGGTAGATGGCGGTCACGGCGGGCCGCAGGGAGGCCGGGCACAGCCAGGACGCCACCGGGAAATTCTCGTAATGACCGACCTCGCCGCCCAGCGGCATGGTGCTGTCCGCAAGCGCGGAGGTGGTGCCGACAGAAGGTAGGTTTGCCACTACAATTTCACTTACTAACCGGTCAGTCATTAAATTGGCCTGCTGCCATCAGCCGCCAAAACGAGGGTTTCGACATGAAAGCCGTGCATTGTGTCCTGATCTGTGCCGCCACCGTGCTGGCCGCCTGTTCCTCCGAGGCCCCGCCGCCTGAGCCGGTGCGGTCGGTGAAGCTGCTCCAGGTGGGCGCCGGCAGCTTCTCCAGCACCGCCGAATACGCCGGCGATGTGCGGGCCCGCACCGAGTCGGCCCTGGGTTTCCGGGTCGGCGGCAAGTTGCTGGAGCGGCCGGTGGATCCGGGCCAGCGGGTGCAGGCCGGGCAGTTGCTGGCCCGGCTGGACGCCCAGGACCTCGCCCTGTCGAGCCAGGCCGCGCAGGCAGCCGAAGCCGCCGCCCGCACCCAGCGCGACCTGGCCGCGGCCGATCTGAAGCGGTTCCAGGATCTGCTGAGCCAGGGCTTCGTCAGCCAGGCCGAGATCGACCGCCGCCAGGCCACGCTGCGTTCGGCCGAAGCCACGCTGCAGCAGGCCCAGGCCCAGCGCGCGGTGCAGGGCAACCAGGCGGCTTATGCGCGACTGCAGGCCGATGCGGCCGGTGTGGTGGTGGCGGTGCTGGCCGAGCCGGGGCAGGTGGTGTCGGCGGGCACGCCGGTGGTCCGGGTGGCCATCGACGGCCCGCGCGACGTGGTGTTTGCGGTGCCCGAGGACCGCGTCGCCCGGGTTCGCCCGGGGCTGGGCGCCACGGTGCGCCTGTGGAGCGCCGGTGAGGGCGGCCCGGCGATCAAGGCCTCGGTGCGCGAGGTGGCGGCCAGTGCCGAACCGTCCACCCGCACCTACCAGGTCCGTCTGGCGCTGCCGGCCGATGCCGCCGCGCCGCTGGGTGCCACCGCCCGCGTCGTGCTGGACGGCGCGCCGGGCCAGGCGGCCCCGCAGGTGCTGCGCCTGCCGACCAGTGCGGTCATGGCGGCCGGCCCGGGCAAGGGCAGCCAGGTGTGGGTGTTCGACGCGGCCGCCGGCACGGTGCAGCCGCGCGAGGTGACGGTGGCCACCGCCGATGGCAACGACCTGATCATCGCCAGCGGCCTGCAGCCGGGCGAGGAGGTGGTGGCCGCCGGGGTGCATGTGCTCACCCCCGGCCAGAAGGTGGTCCGCTTCAACCCCGCGCAGTGAGGCCCTGATGCAAGACCCGCACGATGCCGCCCCGGCCGCCCCCGGCTGGATCTCGCGCATGAACCTGTCGCAGTGGGCGCTGGACCACCCGGCCTTCACCCGCTACCTCATGGTGGTGCTGATGCTGCTGGGCGTGGCCTCGTACTTCCAGCTCGGGCAGGACGAAGACCCGCCCTTCACCTTCCGGGCCATGGTGGTGCAGGTGTACTGGCCCGGCGCCACGGCGCAGCAGGTGGCCGAGCAGGTGGTGGACCGCATCGAGCGCACGCTGCAGGAGGTGCCGCACGCCGACAAGATCCGCAGCTACGCCAAGCCGGGCGAGGCGCTGATCATCTTCCAGCTGCGCGACTCGTCGCCGCCGGCCGAGGTGCCGCAGATCTGGTACACGGTCCGCAAGAAGGTGGGCGATCTGCGCGGACAGCTGCCGGCCGGTGTGGTGGGCCCGTTCTTCAACGACGAGTTCGGTGATGTGTACGGGGTCATCTATGCGCTGCAGGGCGACGGCTTCACGCCGGCCGAGCGCAAGAACGTGGCCGACGACGTGCGCCAGCAACTGCTGCGGGTGAAGGATGTCAGCAAGGTCGAGCTGTTCGGCGTGCAGCCGGAGAAGCTCTACATCGAGATCTCGCAACAGCGGCTGGCGGTGCTGGGCCTGGACCTGACCCAGGTGCTGGACCAGCTCGGCCAGCAGAACGCGGTGGAGTCGGCCGGCACGGTGCAGTCGCCGGCCGATGTGGTGCAGGTGCGGGTGGGGGGTCCGTTCCAGTCGGTCGAGCAGTTGCGGGCCATGCCGATCCGCGCCGCCAATGGCCGCCAGCTGCGCCTGGGCGATGTGGCCGACATCGTGCGCGCCTACCAGGACCCGCCGGCCGTGCTGGTGCGGCACGACGGCACCGACAGCATCGCGCTGGGCATTTCCATGGCCAAGGGCGGCGACATCATTGCCCTGGGCAAGGCGCTGGAGCAGGCGGTGGCCGGCATCGAAAGCACCCTGCCGGCCGGCATGCGGCTGGTGCAGGTGCAGGACCAGCCCAAGGCGGTGGCGAAGTCGGTGAACGAGTTCGTGAAGGTGCTGATCGAGGCGGTGGTGATCGTGCTGGCGGTCAGCTTCCTGTCGCTGGGCCTGCACCGCCGCCCGGGCGGCACCGGCTGGCGCCGCTACATGCTCGACGTGCGGCCCGGCCTGGTGGTGTTCATCACCATACCGCTGGTGCTGGCCATCACGTTTCTGGCCATGCACTACTGGGGCATCGGCCTGCACAAGATCTCGCTGGGCTCGCTGATCATTGCGCTGGGCCTGCTGGTGGACGACGCCATCATTGCGGTGGAGATGATGGTGCGCAAGCTCGAAGAGGGCTACGACATGGTCAAGGCCGCCACCTTCACCTGGGACGCCACCGCCATGCCGATGCTGACCGGCACGCTGATCACGGCGGCCGGGTTCCTGCCCATCGGGCTGGCGAAATCGGCCACCGGCGAATACACCTTCGCCATCTTCGGCGTCACGGTGGTGGCGCTGGTGATTTCGTGGGTGGTGGCGGTCATGTTCGTGCCGTACCTCGGTGTGCGCCTGCTGCGCCGCCCGGGCGGCCACGGCGAAGCCCTGGCCGAGACGCATGCCGAAGTGTTTGACGGCCCGTTCTATGTGCGCTTTCGCGCGCTGGTCGACTGGTGCGTGGAGCACCGCTGGATCACCATCGGCGCCACCGTGCTGACCTTCGTGCTGGGCATCGCCGGCATGACCCGGGTGCAGCAACAGTTTTTCCCCGACTCCAGCCGCCCGGAAATCCTGGTCGACATCTGGCTGCCCGAGGGCGCCAGCATCCAGGCCATGGACGAGGTGACCCGCCGCTTCGAGCAGCGCATGCAGAAGGAAGCCGACGTGACCGCCGTGACCACCTGGGTCGGCTCCGGCGTGCCGCGCTTCTACCTGCCGCTGGACCAGATCTTTCCGCAGACCAACGTGTCGCAGCTCATCGTCATGCCGCAGGACCTGCAGGCCCGCGAGCGGCTGCGCAAGGCGCTGCCGGCTCTGATGGCGACCGAGTTCCCCGAGGTGCGGGGCCGCGTCAAGCTGCTGCCCAACGGACCGCCGGTGCCGTATCCGGTGCAGTTCCGGGTCGAGGGCCCGGACCCGACCGTGCTGCGCGGGCTGGCCGACCAGGTCAAGCTGGCCCTGCGTGAGAGCCCCAACACCCGGGGCGTGAACGACAACTGGAACGAGTCGGTCAAGCAGCTGCGGCTGGAGATTGACCAGGACAAGGCGCGGGCGCTCGGCGTGACCAGCCAGTCCATCGCCCGCGCTTCCCGCACGCTGCTGTCGGGCGCCACCGTGGGCCAGTACCGCGAGGGCGACGAACTGATCGACATCGTGCTGCGCCAGCCGCTGAGCGAACGCGACGCCATGACCGATCTGGCCAACACCTACCTGCCCACCGCGCAGGGTACGGTCATTCCGCTGCTGCAGATCGCCCAGCCGGTGTTTGCCTGGGAGCCCGGCGTGCTGTGGCGCGAGAACCGGGAATACGCCATCACGGTGCAGAGCGATGTGCGCGAGGGCCTGCAGGGCGCCACCGTCACCGCCGAACTGCTGCCGGCGCTGCGCGCGCTGGAAGCGGGCTGGGTGGCCGAGGGCCTGTCGGCGTACAGCATCCGGGTGGCCGGCGCGGTGGAAGAAAGCAGCAAGGGCTCGGCGTCGATCGCGGCCGGCGTGCCGCTGATGCTGTTCATCACCTTCACGCTGCTCATGCTGCAGCTGCAGAGCTTCAGCCGTTCGTTGCTGGTGTTCCTGACCGGGCCGCTGGGCATGGCCGGGGTGGCCGGCGCGCTGCTGCTGCTGAACCGGCCGTTCGGCTTCGTGGCCCTGCTCGGCGTGATCGCGCTGATGGGCATGATCCAGCGCAACTCGGTGATCCTGATCGACCAGATCGAGCAGGACCGGGCGCAGGGTGTGCCGGCCTGGGATGCCATCGTGGAGGCGGCGGTGCGCCGCATGCGCCCGATCGTGCTGACCGCGGCCGCCGCCGTGCTGGCCATGATCCCGTTGTCGCGCAGCGTGTTCTGGGGCCCGATGGCCGTGGCCATCATGGGCGGCCTGATCGTGGCCACCGTGCTGACCCTGCTGGCGCTGCCGGCCATGTACGCCGCCTGGTTCCGGGTGCGCCGCCCGGACTGAGCCCGACCCCCGGGGGTTCCCGGGGCGCTGCGGCTACAATCGTGGGTTGCCGTGAGAAGTGGGCCACCGGCCGTGGCACGAGCCGGCGCGCGGGTGGCGAAATTGGTAGACGCACCAGGTTTAGGTCCTGACGCCAGCAATGGTGTGGGGGTTCGAGTCCCCCCCCGCGCACCACACGAATTCCGCATCCACTCGGCCCGAATGACCCCCAAATCCCTTGGAGAACACCATGTCCGTGACCGTTGAAACCCTGGAGAAGCTGGAGCGCAAGATCACCCTGACGCTGCCGGCCGACGTGATCCAGAACGAAGTCGCCAGCCGCCTCAAGCGCCTGGCCCGCACCGTCAAGATGGACGGCTTCCGTCCGGGCAAGGTGCCCATGAATGTGGTGGCCCAGCGCTACGGCTACTCGGTGCACTACGAGGTCATGAACGACAAGGTGGGCGAGGCCTTCGCCTCCGCCGCCAACGAAGCCCAGCTGCGCGTGGCCGGCCAGCCCCGCATCACCGAGAAGGAAGGCGCGCCGGAAGGCCAGCTGGCCTTCGACGCCGTCTTCGAGGTCTACCCCGAAGTCAAGATCGGTGACCTGGCCGCCGCCTCGGTCGAGAAGCTGACCGCCGCCGTGGACGACGCGGCCATCGACCGCACCCTGGACATCCTGCGCAAGCAGCGCCGCACCTTCGCCCAGCGCGCCCAGGCCGACGCCGCCGTCGACGGTGACCGCGTCACCATCGACTTCGAAGGCAAGATCGACGGCGAGCCGTTCGAGGGCGGCAAGGCCGCCGGCTTCCAGTTCATCGTCGGCGACGGCCAGATGCTCAAGGAATTCGAAGACGCCGTGCGCGGCATGAAGACCGGCGAGAGCAAGACCTTCCCGCTGGCCTTCCCGGCCGACTACCACGGCAAGGACGTGGCCGGCAAGACCGCCGACTTCCTGGTCACCGTGAACAAGGTCGAGGCCGCCAACCTGCCGGAAGTGAACGACGAGCTGGCCCGCTCGCTCGGCATCGCCGAAGGCACCGTCGATGCGCTGCGCGCCGACATCCGCAAGAACCTGGAGCGCGAGACCAAGTTCCGCCTGCAGGCCCGCAACAAGACCGCCGTCATGGACGCCCTGATCGCCGCCGCCGAGCTCGATCTGCCCAAGTCGGTGGTGCAGGCCGAACTCGACCGCATGGTCGAGGGCGCCCGCGCCGACCTGAAGCAGCGCGGCATCAAGGACGCCGACAAGGCCCCGATCCCCGAAGAGCTGTTCCGCCCGCAGGCCGAGCGCCGCGTGCGCCTGGGCCTGATCGTGGCCGAGCTGGTGCGTGCCAACGAGCTGTTCGCCAAGCCCGAGCAGATCGAAGCCCACATCAACGAGCTGGCCGCTTCCTACGAGCGCCCGGCCGACGTGGTGCGCTGGTACCAGAGCGACAACCGCCGCATGGCCGAGGTCGAGGCGATCGTGGTGGAAAACAACGTCACCGAGTTCGTGCTGGCCAAAGCCCAGGTCACCGACAAGGCGGTCGCCTTCGACGAGCTGATGCAGCAGTCCTGAAGCCGGCACGGACCAGCCTGAAAAGGGCGGCGCGGCCGCCCTTTTTTTCGTCCCTGCCGTCCCCATCTGCCACGTTCCCGCCCTTCAAGCCCCTGCCGGGGAAAAGTTGGTGACGGGTTGGTTACAGTACCCTTTGCCAACGCATCCATCCACGGAGAAATACATGAGCGCAATGGACATCCAAGGCCTGGGCATGGTGCCCATGGTCATCGAGCAGTCGGGCCGCGGCGAACGCGCCTACGACATCTATTCCCGCCTGCTGCGCGAGCGGGTGATCTTTCTGGTGGGGCCGGTGAACGACCAGTCGGCCAACCTGGTGGTGGCCCAGCTGCTGTTCCTGGAGAGCGAGAACCCGGACAAGGACATCTCGTTCTACATCAACTCCCCGGGCGGTTCGGTGAGCGCCGGCATGGCCATCTTCGACACCATGAACTTCATCAAGCCCGACGTGTCGACCCTGTGCATCGGCATGGCCGCCAGCATGGGCGCCTTCCTGCTGGCCGCCGGCGCCAAGGGCAAGCGCTTCGCGCTGCCGAACTCCAAGGTCATGATCCACCAGCCGCTGGGCGGCACCCAGGGTCAGGCCACCGAGATCGAGATCCACGCCCGCGAGATCCTCAAGACCCGCGAGCAGCTCAACCGCATCCTGGCCGAGCGCACCGGCCAGCCGCTGGAAAAGATCGAACGCGACACCGAGCGCGACTACTACCTCAGCGCTGCCGAATCGGCCGACTACGGCCTGATCGACAAGGTCATCGAGAAGCGCCCCACGGCCGCCTGACCTCCGTCCGGAGCATCAATTCCGGCAGAAACAGCGTGATTTGCGCCCGTTTCTGCCGGCTTCGGCGGCCAGGTCATTGATCTATCATTGACATCACGATTCCGGAACACCCCTACATGGCCGACAAAAAAGCCGCCTCCAGCGAAAAAGCCCTCTACTGCTCGTTCTGTGGCAAGAGCCAGCACGAGGTCAAGAAGCTCATCGCCGGGCCTTCGGTGTTCATCTGCGACGAATGCATCGACCTGTGCAACGACATCATCCGGGACGAACTCCCCGGGGTGGAGTCGGTCAAGGCCTCGGGTGACGAGCTGCCCACGCCGTCCCAGCTCAAGTCCAACCTGGACCACTACGTCATCGGTCAGGACCAGGCCAAGCGCGCCCTGGCGGTGGCGGTCTACAACCACTACAAGCGCCTGCGCCACAAGCAGACCGCCCGCAAGGACGATGTCGAGCTGGCCAAGAGCAACATCCTGCTGATCGGCCCGACCGGTTCGGGCAAGACCCTGCTGGCCCAGACCATGGCCCGCATGCTGAACGTGCCCTTCGTCATGGCCGACGCGACCACCCTGACCGAAGCCGGTTATGTGGGCGAGGACGTCGAGAACATCGTGGCCAAGCTGCTGCAGAGCTGCAATTACGACGTCGAGCGGGCCCAGCAGGGCATCGTCTACATCGACGAGATCGACAAGATCACCCGCAAGTCCGACAACCCGTCCATCACCCGCGACGTGTCGGGCGAGGGCGTGCAGCAGGCGCTGCTCAAGCTGATCGAAGGCACCATGGCCAGCGTGCCGCCGCAAGGTGGCCGCAAGCACCCGAACCAGGATTTCCTGCAAGTCGACACGACCAACATCCTGTTCATCTGCGGTGGTGCATTTGCCGGTCTGGAGAAGATCATCGAGAACCGCACCGAGGCCTCCGGCATCGGTTTCGGTGCCACCGTGCGCAGCAAGCAGCAGCGCTCCATCACCGAGGCCTTCAAGGAAATCGAGCCGGAAGACCTGATCAAGTTCGGCCTGATCCCCGAGCTGGTCGGCCGTGTGCCGGTGATCGCCGCGCTGGCTGAGCTGAGCGAGGACGCGCTGGTGCAGATCCTGACCGAGCCCAAGAACGCGGTGGTCAAACAGTTCGCCCGCCTGCTCTCCATGGAGGGCGCCGAGCTGGAGGTCCGCCCGGCCGCGCTCAAGGCCATTGCCCGCAAGGCGCTGGTCCGCAAGACGGGCGCGCGCGGTCTGCGCTCCATCCTGGAAAACGCGCTCATCGACACCATGTTCGAACTGCCGGGTCTGAGCAATGTCGACAAGGTGGTGGTGGACGAATCCACCATCGAAGAGAACAAGCCCCCCCTGCTGGTCTACCGGGAGGCGGCCAAACAGGCCTGAGGCCTGCGGCAGCGCCCGTTGGACGACCCCATCACCGGCGCGGTCGAGGCCGCGCCCGCCAGCCCCGTCTGGCCTTTTTGTCGAGGTTGAAATGTCCGGTCAAACCCCCCTGCCCAGCACGCCGGTCGACCTGCCCCTGCTGCCCCTGCGCGACGTGGTGGTCTTCCCGCACATGGTCATTCCCCTGTTCGTGGGACGGGCCAAGAGCATCAAGGCGCTCGAGTCCGCCATGGAGTCCGAGCGCCGCATCATGCTGGTGGCCCAGAAAGCCGCCGCCAAGGACGAGCCCTCCCCGGAGGACATGTTCGAGATGGGCTGCGTGGCCACCATCCTGCAGATGCTCAAGCTGCCCGACGGCACGGTGAAGGTGCTGGTGGAAGGTGTGCAGCGCGCCAAGGTGCTGTCGATCACCGACGGCGAGGCCCATTTCGTGGCCACCGTGACGCCGGTGGACCCGGGCCTGGAGCGCACCGACCTGCAGGCCAACGAGCTGGAAGCGTTGCGCCGCGCCGTGATGCAGCAGTTCGACCAGTACGTCAAGCTGAACAAGAAGATCCCCTCCGAGATCCTGACCTCGATCTCCAGCATCGACGATCCGGGCCGCCTGGCCGACACCATTGCGGCGCACCTGCCGCTGAAGCTGGAGTCCAAGCAGGTCGTGCTCGACCTCGATCCGGTGGTCAAGCGGCTGGAGAACCTGTTCGAGCAGCTCGAGCGCGAGGTCGACATCCTCAACGTCGACAAGAAGATCCGTGGCCGCGTGAAGCGCCAGATGGAGAAGAACCAGCGCGACTTCTACCTCAACGAGCAGGTCAAGGCGATCCAGAAGGAGCTCGGCGAGGGCGAAGAGGGCGCCGACATCGAAGAGATCGAGAAGAAGATCAAGGCCGCCCGCATGCCCGCCGAGGCGCGCAAGAAGGCCGAGGCCGAGTTCAAGAAGCTCAAGCTGATGTCGCCCATGTCGGCCGAAGCCACCGTGGTGCGCAACTACATCGACGCACTGGTGGCCCTGCCCTGGAGCAAGAAGACCAAGATCAAGCACGACCTCTCGCACGCCGAGGGCGTGCTCAACGAGGATCACTACGGTCTGGAGAAGGTCAAGGACCGCATCCTGGAATACCTCGCTGTGCAGCAGCGGGTGGACAAGGTGAAGGCGCCCATCCTGTGCCTGGTCGGCCCGCCGGGTGTGGGCAAGACCTCGCTGGGGCAGTCGATCGCCAAGGCCACCGGCCGCAAGTACGTGCGAATGGCGCTGGGCGGCATGCGCGACGAGGCCGAGATCCGTGGCCACCGCCGCACCTACATCGGCGCCATGCCGGGCAAGGTGCTGCAGAGCCTCTCGAAGGTGGGCACGCGCAATCCGCTGTTCCTGCTGGACGAGATCGACAAGCTGGGCACCGACTTCCGGGGTGACCCCTCGAGCGCGCTGCTGGAGGTGCTGGACCCCGAGCAGAACCACACCTTCGGCGACCACTATGTGGAGGTCGACTTCGACCTGTCGGACGTGATGTTCGTGGCCACCTCGAACTCGATGAACATCCCGCCGGCGCTGCTGGACCGGATGGAGGTGATCCGCCTCTCGGGCTACACCGAGGACGAGAAGACCAACATCGCCGTGCGCTACCTGCTGCCCAAGCAGATCAAGAACAACGGCATCCGCGAAGGCGAGATGGAGGTGCAGGAAGACGCGGTGCGCGACATCGTGCGCTACTACACCCGCGAAGCCGGCGTGCGTTCGCTGGAGCGCGAGCTCTCCAAGATCTGCCGCAAGGTGGTCAAGGGCCTGCTGCTCAAGAAGTACCAGCCGACCGTTCGCGTGACGGCCGAGAACCTCAGCGATTTCCTGGGCGTGCGCAAGTACAGCTACGGCCGTGCCGAGCAGCAGAACCAGGTCGGTCAGGTGGTGGGTCTGGCCTGGACCGAGGTGGGCGGCGATCTGCTGACCATCGAGGTGGCCACCATGCCGGGCAAGGGCGCGATCACCCGCACCGGTTCGCTGGGCGACGTGATGAAGGAGTCGGTCGAGGCCGCGCGCACCGTGGTGCGCAGCCGCGCCCGGGTGCTGGGCATCAAGGACGAGCAGTTCGACAAGCGCGACCTGCACATCCACGTGCCCGATGGCGCCACCCCCAAGGACGGCCCCAGTGCCGGCGCTGCCATGACCACGGCACTGGTGTCGGCACTGACCGGCATTCCGGTGCGGGCCGATGTGGCCATGACCGGCGAGATCACGCTGCGCGGCGAGGTGACGGCCATCGGTGGCCTGAAGGAAAAGATGCTGGCGGCGCTGCGCGGCGGCATCAAGACGGTGATCATTCCCGAAGAGAACGTGAAGGACCTCGCCGACATTCCGGACAACGTCAAGCAGGGCCTGGAGATCGTGCCTGTGAAGTGGATCGACAAGGTGTTGTCGATTGCGCTGGAGCGTCAGCCCGTGCCCCTGACCGACGAGGAAGTGGCGGCGCAGATGGCGGCCGCATCGGCCCGGCCGGCGGCCGGCAGTGCCGACGCCACCAAGCACTGAAGACCCGTCCCGGAAAATCCGCCAGCCCTTGAGGAGGGCCGATTTTCTGGGCTATAATTTCGGTTTTCGACGACAGCAGACGCGGTCGCCGAGACATGCGGGAATAGCTCAGTTGGTAGAGCGCAACCTTGCCAAGGTTGAGGTCGCGAGTTCGAATCTCGTTTCCCGCTCCAGACACATGAGAAAAGGGAAGCGCTGCTTCCCTTTTTTGCAGCAACCGACACGGCGCGATAGCAAAGCGGTTATGCAACGGATTGCAAATCCGTCTAGTCCGGTTCGACTCCGGATCGCGCCTCCAGCCCCCTCAAAAAAACCCGCCTCGGCGGGTTTTTTGTTGCCTTGACGGTGGCCGCGCCGGTCACGGGGCCGACGAACCCTCCACCCGGCCGATCACCGGCACCGGCACACCGTCGCGGGTGCGGAAACCGCTGAGCAGGGCCACGATGCGCGCCTGTGTGGCGACCGGCAGCGGCGCGAAGCCGGTGCCGGCCACGGCCTTGTCGCCCAGCAGGAACGAGCGGTAGAAGAAGCCGAGCGTGCGCGCCGCTCGTTCCACCGACTGCGGCTGGCTGGGCACCAGCACATAGGTGGCCGTGACGATGGGCCAGGCGCCCGCGCCCTGGGTGGCCAGCAGCGGGGTGGGGGTGAGGCCGTTCTTGAACAGGCCGCCGGCGACGATGGCGGCGCGGAAGGCGGGCAGGTCGGGTTGCACGAATTCGCCGCGCGGGTTGCGCAGGCTGACCGCGGTGAGCCGGTCGCGCACGGTGTAGTCCGACGACGCATAGCCGATGGCGCCCGGCGTGGCCTTGACGGCAGCGACCAGCTTGCTGGAACCGTCGGCGCCCTGCGTGTTGCCGGGCCAGCGGGCGCGTCCGCCATCGGGTTCGATGGCGGCGGCCTGTTCCGGTGCGGCCTGCCGCAGGTATTGCACGAAGACGGTGGTGGTGCCGGAGCCGTCGCTGCGCACCACGCGCTGGATCGGCAGCGCCGGCAGTTCGAGGTCGGGGTTGAGCTGGCGGATGGCGGTGTCGTTCCAGCGGCTGATGCTGCCGGCCCAGATGCGGGCCAGGGTGGGCGCGTCGAGCCGGAGCTGGCCGTTGGCCACGCCCGGCAGGTTGACGAATGGCACGATGCCGCCCACCAGGGTCGGGAACTGGAACAGGCCGCGCTTTTCCAGCTCGGCCGCAGACAGGGGCACGTCGCTCGCGCCGAAATCGACCGTGCCTTCGGACACCGCCTTCACGCCGGCCGACGAGCCGGCCGGCAGGTACTTCACCGGTTCGCGGGTCAGTCGGGTGTGGTCTTCGGCCCATTGCAGGTAGACCTTGGCCGGGAAGGTGGCGCCGGTGCCGGTGACGGGTTCTTCGGCCAAGGCAGGGGGCATCAGCACGGCGAGGGCGGACAGCAGGGCGGCGCGCCGCAGCGCGCAGGGCAGGGAAACGGACATGGGAGGAAGGAATCAGGCAGCGGGGGCCAGCTGCTCGGGTTCGGGTTCGGGGAGGGTATCGGTGCGACCGGTGCCGTGGGCCTGCGCCCACTGGACGATCTCGAGCCGGCCATCCAGGTGTTCGACCAGGGCGGTGAGGCTCTCGACCCAGTCGCCGTCGTTGCAGTACAGGGTGCCGTCGATCATACGCATCTCGGCACGGTGGATATGGCCGCAGACCACCCCGTCCAGGCCCCGCCGCCGGGCTTCGGCGGCCACGGCGGCCTCGAACTGGGTGACGTAGTTCAGGGCGGTCTTGACCTTGAGCTTGAGGTACTGCGAGAGCGACCAGTACGGCAGGCCCAGACGCGCTCGCCAGTGGTTCAGATGCCGGTTCAGGCGCAGGGCCAGTTCGTACAGGTTGTCGCCCAGGTAGGCGAGCCAGCGCGCGCACTGGATGACGCCGTCGAAGTGGTCGCCGTGCACCACCCACAGTCGGCGGCCGTCGGCGGTGGTGTGCACCGCCTCCTGCTCGACCACCACGCCACCGAAGTGGTGCCCCACAAAATGGCGCGCGAATTCGTCGTGGTTGCCGGGCACGAACACCACGCGGCAGCCCTTGCGGGCGCGCTTGAGGATCTTCTGGATCACATCGTTGTGGGCCTGGGGCCAGAACCAGCGTCGGCGCAGCTGCCAGCCGTCGATGATGTCGCCGACCAGGTACAGGTGTTCGCTCTGGTGCGACCGCAGGAAGGCCAGCAGCGCCTGCGCCTGGCAGCCCGGTGTGCCCAGGTGCAGGTCCGAGATGAACACCGCCCGGTATTGGCAGCCGGGGCGTGGCAGGTCGTCGTCCAGATAGGGTTTGAACATCGGGTTCCCGGTGTGTGGTCCGGCTGGGCCGTGCATGCGACCGATGCTGCCGGCGCGGCGTGACGCGCGGGTGGCATTCACATGAAGGGCGCATGACACCCGGGCTGCCCCACCGGCTTCACCGGCCTGTCACGGCGCCGCCAAGCCTTTGTCACAACGCACCGCAACCATGGCACCCACAACGCCGGAGGTGTTCCATGAAGATTGCTGTGGTGGGTGCAGGTTATGTGGGCTTGGTCACCGCGACCTGCCTGGCCGAACTGGGCAACCAGGTGGTGTGTGTCGACCGCGACCACGGCCGGGTCACCGTGCTGCAGGCCGGCGGTGTGCCGATCTACGAGCCGGGTCTGGACGACTGGCTGCGCCGCAACCTCGATGCCGGGCGGCTGCGTTTCACCACCCAGCTGCCCGCCGCCGTGCAGGCCGCCGAGCTGATCTTCATTGCGGTGGGCACGCCGCCGCAGGAAGACGGGTCGGCCGATCTGCAGCATGTGCTGGCGGTGGCCGACCAGATCGGCCGCCACATGAACGGTTTCAAGGTGGTGATCAACAAGTCCACCGTACCGGTGGGCACGGCCGACCGGGTGGCCCAGGTGCTGCGCGAGCGGCTGGTCGAGCGCGACTGCGCCGACATCCGCTTCGCGGTGGTCTCCAACCCGGAGTTCCTGAAGGAAGGTGCGGCGATCGACGACTTCATGCGGCCGGACCGCATCGTCATCGGCCTGCCGCCGGGTGAGGAAGGCCAGCAGGCCCGCACGCTGCTGACCCGCCTGTACGCACCCTTCAACCGCCACCACGAACGCACGCTCTGGATGGACGCGGCCAGCGCCGAGCTGACCAAGTACGCGGCCAACGCCATGCTGGCCACCCGCATTTCGTTCATGAACGATGTGGCCCGCCTGGCCGATGCGCTGGGCGCCGATGTGGACGCGGTGCGCCGCGGCATCGGGTCGGACAGCCGCATCGGCCACAGCTTCCTGTACGCCGGCACCGGTTACGGCGGCAGCTGCTTTCCCAAGGACACCCGGGCGCTGGTGCACAGCGCGGCGCAGCACGGCCTGCGCATGCGGGTGGTGGAGGCCACCGAAGAGGTCAACCACCACCAGAAGGACCTGCTGGCCCGCCGGCTGATCGAGCGGCTCGGCGCGGACCTGCAGGGCCGCCGCATCGGCGTCTGGGGGCTGGCCTTCAAGCCCAACACCGACGACATGCGCGATGCGCCCAGCCGCCACATCGTGGCGGCCCTGCTGGCGCGCGGTGCCGAGGTGCGCGCCCACGACCCGGTGGCCATGGCCGAGGCCCGGCGTGCGCTCACAGCCGACCTGGCGGCTGCCGGGCGGGTGGCGGCCTTCCACACGCCGCAGGACGGCTGCACCCGCCGCGTGCCCGGCAGCCTGGCGCTGGTGGATTCGCCGCTGGAGGCGGTGGAGGATGCCGACGCGCTGCTGGTGGTGACCGAGTGGAAATGCTTCCAGAACCCGGACTGGGCCCGCCTGGCTTCGCTGATGCGCCAGCCGCTGGTCCTGGATGGCCGCAACCTCTACGAGCCGGGGCTGATGGACGAGCTGGGCATCGAGTACCACGGCATCGGCCGGCGCGGCAGGGTCCGTCTGAACGGCCGGGTGCGGCCGGACGATCGGCTGGTGTCGCCGGCCTGATCGGCCAGCCGTCCGTGCCGGACGGCCCGTCCAGGCCGTTCAGGCCGGGTGGCTGGCAGCGTGGCGGGCCACCAGGTCCTGCCAGATGCCCTCGACCCGCGTGGCCACCTGTTCCCAGCCACGGCTGAGCGTGTCGGCCCGGGCCCGCTGGCGCAGCGCCTGCACCAGCGCCGGGCTGCGCACCAGGCGCACCGCCTGCTCGATGAAGGCGGCATCGTCGCCCCGGGGCACCAGCAGGCCGTTGTCGTCGTGGCGGATCAGCTCGGCCGCTGCGGCATAACCGAAGGCCAGCACCGCCAGCCCGCTGGCCAGGGCTTCCGGGGTGACGTTGCCGTAGGTCTCGGTGACGCTGGGGAACACGAACAGGTCAGCGCTGGCGTAGTGCACCGCCAGGTCTTCGCCGTGCCGCGCGCCGGCCATGACCGCATCGGGGCAGGCCTGGGCCAGCTGCTCGCGCGCCGGGCCGTCACCCACCACCACCAGCTTCAGCTCGGGGCGGGCCATGCGCATGGCGGTCCAGCAGCGCACGAACAGCTCGGGATTCTTCTCGCGCGCCAGCCGGCCCACCCACAGCAGCACCGGCTGGTCGTCGCTCACGCCCCAGGTGTGGCGCAGGGCCGCGCTGCGCCGCGCCGGGTCGAAGCGGTGGGTGTCGATGCCGCGCCCCACCTGCAGCAGCCGCTCGAAGCCCTGCGCGGCCAGCTCATCCTTCAGGTCGGCCGAGGGCACCATGGTGCAGTCGGCGTGGTTGTGGAAGCGGCGCAGGTAGGCGGCAATCGGTTTGCGCAGCCAGCCCATGCCGTAGTGCTGGCTGTAGGCGTGGAAGTTGGTGCGGAAGTCGGTGCTGACCGGCAACCGCAGCTTGCGTGCGGCCTGCACCGCCGACCAGCCCAGCGGCCCCTCGGTGGCCACATGGACCAGGTCGGGCCGGTGGCGTGTCCAGCGGGCCACCAGCGCGCGCTTCATCGGCAGGCCCATGCGCAGCTGCGGGTAGTTGGGAATGGGCAGGCTGCGCACCAGCAGCTCGGCGCGTTCCATGCCGGCCGCTGCGTCCCAGGGCCCGTCGTGGGCGGGCTGCCGGGGGCGCACCAGCCGGATCTGGTGGTTGCGCGCCTGCAGCCGCTGCACCAGCTGCTGCAGGGTGAGCGCGACGCCGTTCACCTCGGGCGGGTAGGTTTCCGTGACCACCGCGACCCGCAGGCTGGGGCTGGCCACGGGCAGGTGCTCGACCAGCAGGTCGTCGAAGGGCGCGGTCATCGGCGTGGGCACGTGCATGGACATTCGCATGGGCCGATGCTGCGCGGTGGTGATAACAGCCGCGTGACAGGCCGTTCGGCTTGTCACGGCGGATGCATCGGTCTGTCAACGGTCTTACACGGAGGGTCGCCAGCATGTGTCCACCCTCGTCGCATGGAGACCCCTGACCGTGAGCACCACCGTGAAACCCTTCTTCCAGGAACTCGCCACCCAGCGCTGGGACGACCACCGCTTCTACCACCACAGCCGCATCAACCAGAGCCTGCACCTGTTGAGCGCCATCAGTTTCCTGGTGGCTTACGCACTGCTGCTGGTGAACCCGGCCTGGGCCGCGCTGCTGGCCTGGACGGTGTCGATGGTGAGCCGCCAGGCCGGGCACTTCTTCTTCGAGCCGCGCGGCTACGACGAAATCAACCAGGTCACCCATGAATACAAGGAAGAGGTGAAGGTGGGCTACAACCTGCGCCGCAAGGTGGTGCTGATGCTGGCCTGGGCCGGCACGCCGGTGCTGCTCTGGCTGCAGCCCGGGTTGTGGGGCGCGTTCGTGCCGCACACCGACCTGGCTTCCTTCCTGCACCAGCTCGGCTGGATGTGGCTGTGGCTGGGTGTGGGCGGCCTGGTGCTGCGCGTGCTGCAGCTGTGGGTGACGCAGAGCCTGCGCACCGGGCTGGTGTGGGCCGCGAAGATCGTGACCGACCCGTTCCATGACATCCAGCTCTACTGGCGCGCACCGCTGCACCTGCTGCGCGGTGAGTGGCTGGAGCCCGGCGCGCGCCGCGCCTGAGCACAGCATTTCAGCGAGGCCGGGGCCGATGCCCCGGCCTTTTTCATTCAGCGCCGCAGGGCGTTCCAGATTTCGCCGGCCAGGCGCCGGCGCAGCGAACGGCCGGCATCGGGCAGCGCGTCCCACCAGCCGTCGCGCTGCATGTCTCGGCAGGCCTGCACGAAGGCGGCGCGCACCTCGGCCAGTTCGGCCGGCGTGAACTGCAGGCCGAACACCAGCCGCCCGCTGCCGACCCAGCTCAGGGCCAGCCGGTGGCGGCGCAGGTAGAACTGCAGCATCCAGTGGTAGCGCGAGGCGCACAGGAAGTTCACGCTCCAGACCGTGCTCAGCCCGTCCAGCCGCACCGGCACACCGGCTTCGGTCAGGGCGCGGTTGAAGCGCTCGCGCTCGGCCTGCCAGCGTTCGTCCATGCCGTCGTACAGGCGCTGGACCTCGGGCGAATCCAGCCGGCGCAGGAAGGCGTTCATGGCGCCCATCACATAGGGGTGGGCATTGAAGGTGCCGCGCGCAAAACAGAGGTCGGCCGGGCGCTCGTTGCGGTAGCGCTGCATCCAGCGCAGCCCGCCGCAGACCACGCCGACCGGGAAGCCGCCGCCCAGCGTCTTGCCGTAGGTGACCAGGTCGGCCTGCACGCCGTAGTACGCCTGCGCGCCACCCGGGGCCAGCCGGAAGCCCAGGAACACCTCGTCAAAGATCAGGGCAATGCCGCATTCGGTGCAGACCTCGCGCAGGCGCTGCAGCCATCGGGCATAGGACTCGCGCTCCACGGTGGTGTTGTGCCGGCCGGTGACCAGGGCGGTGTCGCCGGGTGCATTGCGGTTGGGGTGCATGGCCTGGATCGGGTTGACCAGCACGCACGCGATGTCGCGCCGCCGGCGCAGCACCTGCAGGCTGCGTTCGTCCATGTCGCGCAGGGTGTAGACATGACCCGGCGGCATCGGGTTGCCGGGGCCGGGCTGCACGTCGTCCCACCAGCCGTGGTAGGCCCCGCAGAAGCGCACCAGCTTGCGCCGGCCGGTGTGGTAGCGGGCCAGCCGCACCGCCTGCATGACCGCTTCGGTGCCCGACATGTGGAACGACACCGCCTCGTGCCCCGAGAGGGCCTGCAGGCGTTTCAGGTTGTCCAGCACGCAGGGGTGGTAGCCGCCCAGCACCGGGCCGAGCGAGGCACCGAGGGCGGCGCCTTCGGCCATGGTCTGGCGGTAGAAGTCGACCCCGAACAGGTTCACGCCGTAGGAGCCGGTGAGGTCGTGGAAGCTGTTGCCGTCCAGGTCGATCAGGCGGCTGCCCTGGGCCTGGGCCCAGAACGAGGGCACCGGCAAGTGCGCCCGCGCCATTTCGCTGAACGGGTAGGGCACCCGGTACTGGCTGGTGAGCTGCAGGTCGGGCAGGCCGGGCCGGGCTTCGGCGGTGGCGGCCAGGCTGCGCGGCGCCATGGCCTGCAGCTGTTGTGCCAGCTCGGCAAAGCCGGCCTTGCGGCGCGCCACGGTGGCGTCGGACGCGCCGTCGGCGGTGAAGAAGGCGTCGCCGGTGTGGGTGTAGCCCGGTATCCAGCGGGCCAGCCGCTTGGCCATGCGCGAGTGGCCGGCCAGCGAACGGTGCTTGGCGCGCGAAAGCAGCAGGCGCGGGCCCACCAGGGGCAGCGCGGCCAGCAGCTGGTCGGCGGGAGAGAGACGGCCCAGGTTCATTTGACACAAGCCTGCAAAGTGGGGATGTGACAGTTGTAGACCACGGCTTTGACAGAACCATGAACCTGCTCCACTGGCGCGACCGGCTGCTGCTGAACGAAGACCTGAACTTCCTGCTGACCAACCGGATTCCGCGCATCGCGGCGACCCGGTTCATGGGCTGGTTCAGCCGCATCCGCAGCCCGCTGCTGGCACGGCTGTCGATCGCGGTCTGGCGCCTGTTCACCGACCTGGACCTGAGCGAGGCGCGCCTGACCCGCTTCGACAGCCTGAACGCCTGCTTCACCCGCGAACTCAAGCCCGGTCTGCGCCCCTTCGATGCCGACCCGGCGGTGCTGTGCAGCCCGAGCGACGGCATCGTCGGCGCACATGGCCGCATCACCGGCGGGCAGGTGCTGCAGGCCAAGGGCTCGCCGTACCCGCTGGCCGAGCTGCTGCGCTCGCCCGCACTGGCGGCCCGCATGCAGGGCGGCCACTACCTCACGCTGCGGCTGACCTCCAGCATGTACCACCGCTTCCATGCGCCGCACGATCTGCAGGCCGACCGCGTCACCTACATCAGTGGCGACACCTGGAACGTCAACCCGATCGCGCTGAAGCGGGTCGAGCGCCTGTTCTGCCGCAACGAGCGTGCGGTCATCGAATGCCGGCTGCCGGCATTCGACGGCGCGCCGCTGGTGCTGGTGCCGGTGGCCGCGGTGCTGGTGGCCAGCATCCGCCTGCACTGGCTCGATGTGCTGCTGCACCTGCGCTGGCCCGGGCCCAACCTGATCGAGCGGCCGGCCACGCTGGCCAAGGGCCAGGAGATGGGCTGGTTCGAGCACGGCTCCACCATCATCGTGCTGCTGCCGCCGGGCTTCGAGCCCGCGCCCGGTGTGCAGGAAGGGACCCGTGTGAAAGCCGGCCAGGCGCTGTTCCGTCCCGCATCGCGGGAAGTCGGCTGAAAACACTTCAGCCACCCGCCATGCCGGCCGATATGCGAAGCATGCTGCAGCGCAGCAGTTTTGTTAAAGATCAATGACATTTTCAGGAGCTGTCATGTCGTTCCTCTCTCACTGGTCGGTCCGCATCAAGCTGGCCAGTCTCATCGGCCTCATGGCACTGGGCATCGTGTCGGTCGGGCTGCTGGCCATCTGGAGCCTGGGCCATGCGGTCGACGCCGGGCAACGCCTGGCCACCACCGAGGTGGCTGCGGTGCGCACGCTGGGCGATGCGCGTTCGGCCATCGGCAACATGCGCCGCTTCGAGAAGGACATGTTCCTCAACCTGGCCAACGAGACCGAGCTGGAGCGCTACCACCAGTCGTGGAAGGCCCAGGTGGCCAGCACGCTGGAGATGCTGCGCAGCATGGAGCCGCAGATGGAAGAGGCCGAGCAGCAGGCGCTGCAGACCATGGTCACCTCGATCACCGCTTACCAGACCGTGGTGAGCGACATCGTGCGGCGCATCGGCATCGGCGAGATCAACGACCCCTGGGCGGCCAACAAGGCCATGGAGCCCTCCAAGGCCGGCATCCGCGCGGCCGACCAGGCCTTCGTGCAGATCAGCGACTCGGTGACCCGCCGGGTCGAGGCCACGGTGGCCGATCTGGCGAGCATCCAGCGCCGCGCCTGGTGGATCACGGTGGGCAGCAGCGCGGCGGCCCTGCTGCTGGCGGTGGCCCTGGGCGTGCTCATGGCCCAGCGCATCGCGCGGCCGCTGCAGCACGCCACCGAGGTGATCGACCGCATGGCCGACGGCCACCTCGGCAACACCATCGTGGTGACCGGCCGCGACGAGCCGGGGCAGGTGCTGCAGGGGCTGCAGCGCATGCAGCACGAGCTCTCAGGCCTGGTCGCGGGCATTCGCCAATCGGCCCAGGCCATCGGCCACAGCAGCGAAGAACTGGCCCGTGGCAACCAGGACCTCTCCAGCCGCACCGAGCAGACCGCCAGCAACCTGGAAGAGACTGCGGCCTCGATGGAGGAGCTGACCAGCACCGTGCGCCAGAGCGCCGATGCGGCCCGCCAGGCCAACCAGCTGGCCGCCAGTGCGGCCGAGATTGCCGTGCGCGGCGGCGACGTGGTGGCCCAGGTGGTCACCACCATGGACGAGATCAACCACAGCAGCAAGAAGATCAACGACATCATCGGCGTCATTGACGGCATCGCCTTCCAGACCAACATCCTGGCGCTCAACGCGGCCGTGGAAGCCGCCCGTGCCGGCGAGCAGGGCCGTGGCTTTGCGGTGGTGGCCGGCGAGGTGCGCAACCTGGCCCAGCGCAGCGCTGAAGCTGCCAAGCAGATCAAGGGCCTGATCGGCGCCAGCGTGGACCGTGTGGAAGCCGGCAGCCAGCTGGTGGCCGATGCGGGCAACACCATGAGCGAGATCGTGGGCTCGGTGCAGCGGGTGAGCGACATCATTGGCGAGATCACGGCGGCCGCTGGCGAGCAGAGCGACGGCATTGGCCAGGTGAACACGGCGGTGGCCCAGCTCGACCAGATGACGCAGCAGAACGCCGCGCTGGTGGAAGAGAGCGCGGCCGCGGCCGAGAGCCTGCAGAGCGAGGCGCAGCGCCTGAACAGCGTGGTGGCGCGGTTTCAGCTCGCATGAGCTGAAATCACCCCAAGCTGAAAAACCATCGTTTGTCAGCAGGCGAGGGCAGGGCCATCATCCGGCCTGAACCCCTCATTCCCTGGAGACGAACCATGTCCGCCCTGCTTGAAAAACTCGAAGCCCTCGGCCAGAAGGAATACCGCCACGACCCGCTGGTGCACCCCAAGGTGTCGATCTACCAGCCGGATCAGCCCGGCCTGATCTTCCCCGGCATCCCCGAGTTCGACGATGTGGCCCGCACCCGCCAATACCTGAAGGAACGTCTGGTGGGGGCCTGCCGGGCCTTTGCCCGCCAGGGTTTCGACTACGGCTTCGCCGGCCACCTGACCATCCGCGACCCGGAGCATCCCAACCTCTACTGGACCAACCCGATGGCGGTGCATTTCGCCCAGGTCAAGGTGTCCAACCTGATCCTGGTGGATCACCAGGGCAAAGTGGTGGAGGGGCAGCATGCGGTCAACCGCGCCGGCTTCGTGCTGCACGCCGCGGTGCACGAGGCGCACCCCGACATCCTGGCCATGTGCCATGCCCACACGGTGTACGGCACCGCGTTTGCCTCGCTGGGCAAGCCGCTGGAGCCGATCTCGCAGGATGCCGCCGCCTTCTTTGAAGACCATGTGGTCATCGGCGACGAAGCCGGCCAGGTGGCGGTGGAGGTGAAGGCCGGCCTGAAGGTGGCCGACTGGTTCAAGGGCGTGAAGGCCGCCATCCACCAGAACCATGGCCTGTTCACCGCCAGCCGCCACAGCATCGAGGCCGCGGCCTTCTGGTTCATTGCGCTGGAGCGCTGCTGCCAGCAGCAGCTGGCCGTGATGGCCACCGGCGCCACCCCGCGCCTGGTGCCGGCCGACCGGGCCCGTTACAGCCGCGAGCATGTGGGCAGCGAATACATCGGATGGCTGCATTTCCAGACCATCTGGAACGACCTGGTGCGCACCGAACCCGACATGTTCGACTGAGCCCGCAGGCCGTCGTCGGAGGGCAGCGGCACGCCGCTAAACTGCGCGCACGATGCGCCGCTTGCCCCACCTCATGCAGCTGCGGACCTTCGAGGCCGTGGCCCGACACCGCAGCTTCCGGCTCGCCGCCGACGAGCTGAACATCACCCCGTCGGCGGTCAGCCACCAGATCCGCCACCTCGAAGCCCACTTCGGCCGCGAGCTGTTCGAGCGCCACCACCGCCGCATCGAACCGACCGCCAGCGGACAGCGGCTTCACGAGCAGCTCAGCCGCCTGTTCGACGCGCTCGACATGGCCTGCCGCGAAGTCGCCCTGCCCGATGGCGAGCAGGTGCTCTCGCTGCACTGCGCACCGAGTTTTGCGGTCAAGTGGCTCGGGCCGCGCCTGGCCGACTTCCGGCGCCGGCACCCCGACATCAGCCTGCGCCTGACCACCGGCTCCGACCCGATCGACCTGGACGCCGCGCGCGAGATCGACCTGTGGATTGCCTACGGCCGTGCGCGGCCGGCACCCGGCATCGCGGTGACCGACCTGGGCGAGGAGCTGATCGTCCCGCTGATCTCGCCCGCCCTTATGCCCGACGCACGCAAGCCGCCCCAGCTGGCTTCGCTGACCCTGATCGAGTCGCAGCTCAGCAGCGTGACCTGGACCGAGTGGTTCACCCTGAACGGCTGGCCGCCCACGCAGACCGCCAAGCTGTCCTTCGACCGGGCGGCGCTGGCCATTTCGGCGGCGGTGGACGGCATGGGCATGGCGCTGGAGAGCGCCCGCCTGGCCGAGCGCGAACTGCGTAACGGCGAACTCAAGGTCTGGGGCGGCAAGCGCCACCAGCACCTGGCGCGGCCGATGCACTTCCTGCACCGCCGCACCCGCGACCGCCTGCGGCCCGAGGTGGCCGCCTTCATGGAATGGCTGCAGCAGGGCACGGCTCAGGCACACTGAACGGTCCATGCAGATCCTCACCAGCCTACTTGTCCTGATCGTCCTGGCCCGCGTGCTGGGCCACCTGTTTGCGCGCTGGGGCCAGCCGGCCATCGTGGGCGAGATGCTGGCCGGCATCCTGCTCGGGCCGTCGGTGCTGGGTCTGGTGGCGCCGAGCCCGGCGCTCTCCGGCATTGCGTCGCTGGCCATCTTTCTGGTCATCCTGGCCGCCGGCCTGGAGATGAGCTTTCACGAAATCGCCCGCGCCATGCGGGGCCGTGGCCTGCTGGTGGCGCTGATCGCGTTCGCGCTGCCCTTCGGTTCGGGCGTGCTGGTGGCCTGGGCCTTCGAGCTGGACCTGATGCGCACCATCTTCCTGGGCCTGTGCATCTCGATCACCGCATTGCCGGTCGCGGTGAAGATGCTCGAAGAGCTGGGCATGCTGGAAACGCCCATCGGCCACCACGCCATCTCCACCGCCATCATCAACGACGTGCTGGCCCTGTTCATCCTGGGCATCCTGCTGGCGCTGCCGGAGCAGACCACCTGGAGCCAGGTGGTCTCGACCGGTTCGGTGGTGATGGCCAAGCTGCTGGTGCTGGTGTCGGCGGTGGTGGGGCTGAACCTGCTGCTGGGCTGGCTGGAGCGGCGCGGCATCAATGTGTCGGCCGGGCCGGAAAAGCTGGCCGCGCTGTTCGGGCCGGAAGCGCTGTTCGGCATCGTGGTGGTGTTCGTGCTGGCCTTCGGTTCGCTCAGCGAGGGGCTGGGCTTCCACTTCGTGATCGGTGCCTTCTTCGGGGCGCTGCTGCTGGACCAGCGCCATTTCGTGGCCGCCCGCTACGAAGACCTCAAGCGCACGCTGGGCTCCATCACCGGCGGCTTCCTGGCGCCGGTGTTCTTTGCCTACCTGGGGCTGGAGTTTCACATCGAAGCGCTTACCGACCTCGGCTTCGTGGCGGCGGTGCTGGCGGCGGCCATTGCCTCCAAGGTGCTGGCCGGCTGGTGGGGCGGGCGGCTGATCGGCATGTCCGGCCGCGAGGCGCTGGGGCTGGGCTTCATCCTGAACGGGCGCGGGGCCATGGAACTGGTGGTGGCCAGCATCGCGCTGGAGCGCGGCTTCATCGGCCGCGAGATGTTCTCGGTGCTGGTGCTGATGGGGGTGGTGACCACCATGCTGGCACCGGTCACCTTCAATGCGGTGCTGGACGAAAAGCGCCGCCGCCTCTACCGTGAGAAGCACCGTCCCGCAACCGCAGCACCATCGGAGGAAGCATGAGCGCAGGCCTGTCGTCGACCACCCCTTCATCCCCGTCCCCGCAGGACCGCTGGACCCGGCTGGTGCCGGGCCCGGCCAACCGGGTGCCACTGACGCCGGTGGGCTTCCTGCAGCGCTCGGCCGAGATCTTTCCGGACCGGCTGGCCGTGGTGCACGGCAGCCAGCGCATCCGGTATGCCGAACTGTTCGAGCGCGCCTGCCGGCTCGCTTCGGCCCTGCAGCGGCGCGGCGTGCAGCCCGGCGATGTGGTGGCGGTCATGCTGCCCAACGTGCCGGCCATGATCGACGCGCACTTCGGCGTGCCCATGGCGGGCGCGGTGCTGTGCACCATCAACACCCGGCTCGATGCCGACACCGTGGCCTACATCCTGACCCACTCGCAGGCCCGCGTGCTGGTGGTGGACCGGCAGTTCGCGCCGGTGGTGGCGGCTGCGCTGCAGCGCACCGGGCATGAGGTGCTGGTGATCGACAACGACGACCCGCTGTACGACGGCCCCGGCGAACGCATCGGCGGCTGCAGCTACGAGGACTTTCTGGCCGAGGGCGACCCGGCCTTCCGCTGGACGCCACCGACCGACGAGTACGCGCCGATCGCGCTCAACTACACCTCCGGCACCACCGGCCGGCCCAAGGGCGTGGTCTACCACCACCGGGGCACCTTCCTGGAGGCCATGGGCAACATCTCGGCCTGGCCGCTGCCGCTGCACCTGGTCTACCTCTGGACCCTGCCGCTGTTCCATTGCAACGGCTGGTGCTTCGCCTGGAGCACGGTGGCCATGGGCGGCACGCAGGTCTGCCTGCGCGCGGTCGACCCGGACCTCATCTTCCGGCTCATCGGCGAACACGGCGTGACCCACATGTGCGGTGCGCCCACGGTGCTGTCCATGCTGACCGCATCGCCGGCCGCACAGACCCGCAGCCACTCGCACACGGTGCACATCCAGACCGGGGGGTCACCGCCGCCGGCCAAGGTGATCAAGGCGATGGAAGAGATCGGCTTCCAGGTGCTGCAGATCTACGGCATGACCGAGCTGCAGGGCCCCAGCACCTATGCTGCGGTGCAGGCCGGCTGGGCCGGGCTGCCGCTGGAGGAGCGCGCCAACTTCATGGCCCGCCAGGGGGTGCGCTACCCGGTGGTCGAAGAGCAGCGGGTGGGCCACCCCGACACCTGCGAGCCGATGCCGCAGGACGGCGAGACCATCGGAGAAATCCTGATCCGCTCCAACACGGTGATGCTGGGTTACCTCGACGACGAAGCCGCTACCGCCGAGGCCTTCAAGGGCGGCTGGATGCACACCGGCGACCTCGCGGTCTGGCACGCCGACCACTACATCGAGATCAAGGACCGCAAGAAGGACATCATCATCTCCGGCGGCGAAAACATCTCGAGCGTGGAGGTGGAGATCGCGCTCTACCGGCACCCGGCCACGCAACTGGCGGCGGTGGTGGCCAAGCCGGACGAGAAGTGGGGCGAGACGCCCTGCGCCTTCGTGCAGCTCAAGCCCGACATGCAGGCCACCGAGGCCGAGATCATCCAGTGGTGCCGCGACCACCTGGCCCACTACAAGGTGCCGCGCCAGGTGGTGTTCGGCCCGCTGCCGACCACCGCCACCGGCAAGATCCAGAAGTTCGCGCTGCGCGAACGGGCCCGGTCAGCGACCTGAGATCAGCCGCAGGCCCAGACCCACGAACAGCACGCCGGCCACCCGGTCCAGCCAGAGACCGGCGCCCGGGCGGCGCTGCAGCCAGCCGCCCACCGTGCCCGCGAAGTAGCCGAGCAGGCCGAACAGCACGGCCGCCTGCAGCGTGAACAGCAGGCCCAGCAAGCCGATCTGCAGCGGCACATGGCCCTGGGCCGGCTGCACGAACTGCGGCAGGAACGACAGAAAGAACAGCACCACCTTGGGGTTGATGGCATTGGCCACCAGCCCCTTGGCGAACAGCCGGCCGGTGGACTCGGTGGCCGCGCTCGCGCTCTCCAGCCGGGCCGGCCCGGCATGGCGCAGGGCCTGCACGCCCAGCCACACCAAGTACAGGCCACCGGCCCAGCGCAGGGCGGTGAAGGCGGTGGGCGATGCGGCCACCAGTGCGCTCACCCCGGCCAGGGCCAGCGCGGTGTGGCTCAGGCAGCCGGCGGCACAGCCCAGCCCGAAGGCGATGCCGGGCCGGCGGCCGCGTGCCATGCCGGTGCTGAGCACCATCAGGTTGTCGGGGCCGGGCGAGGCGGTGATGAGCACGGCCGCCAGCAGGAAGCCGAAGAACTGTTCGGGCGAAAGCATGGGCGGGATCGTAGCGGCGGGCCGCCTCAGGCGGTGTCGCCCAGGCCCGCCGCCAGCAGGGCACGGGCCGCCTCCACCCGCAGCGCCAGCGGGGCCTGCGCATCGTTCATGACCGCGCGCAGGAAGGCCACCGGGGTGGTGGACTGGGCGGGCGCGGCCGGCGCTGCTGCCAGCGGCGGGGCCACCGTTGCCGGGGCCACCGCTGCCGAGGCGTTGGCGCCGTGCAGGCCGAGCCTGGCACAGGCCGCTGCCCACGCCGCGGGCGCGATGGTCTGGATGCGCGAGAGCAGATCGGCCTGGGCATCGTCGCCCGGGGGCAGGTCGAGCCAGGCGTCTTCGCCGAACACGGCGGGCAGGTCGGGCGTCACGAAGGCGGACCAGCGCGGCTCGTCACCGGCATTCCCCTGCGCCTTCACCTGCAACGTCACCGGGGCCGGCACCGGGGCGGGTGGGGGCAGGGTGCCGGCGGCGTCGGGCCAGCAGCGCAGCCGCCCGGGGCGCAGCTCGGCATGGCCGGGCAGGTGGGTGCGGCACAGCGCCGCCAGAAAAGCCGCCGCCTCGGCCTGCGGCACCGGCTGGGCCAGCGGCAGCCACAGCTGCAGGCCGCCCTGGCCGGAAACGGCAATGGCCGGCGCGGGCAGGTCGAGTGCGGTCTGCAGGGCGGTCCAGAGGGCGCGCAGCGGCGCCCAGTCGGCCGGGCGGGCGAGTTCGATCCAGAGGCAGCGCACCGGCCCCGGTGTCGGGTCGAAGCCGGCCTCGGTGAGGTCAAACAGGCGTTGAAGCTCGGTGCGGAGTCGTGTCATGGCGGGCCGGATTATCGGCCGGCCCGGGGGCAGCGAACTCGCGCCGCAGCGCTTCACCCTGGGCATTCACCCCCGGCATCTCGCGGTAGCTGTCGTCGTCCCACTCGGTGATCCAGGGCAGGGCCGGCACTTCGGCCACATGGCCGTTGATCTTCATGCGCCGGGTGCGCAGCTGCGGATGGCTGATGAGGTCCTGCACCGAGTTGACGCTGCCGAAGGCGGTGCGTGCGGTGGTGAGGCGGTCGATGGCTTCGGCCGAGGTCAGACCGGCAAACACCTCGGCCACCGTGCCGTCCACCAGCGGGCGGTTCTCGACCCGCACCGCGTTGCTGGCAAAGCGCGGATCGGTCGGCAGGTCGGGGCGGCGCAGCACCTCGCGGCAGAAGTCGGCCCACTCGCGCTCGTTCTGGATCGACACCAGGATGTCGCGGCCATCGGCGCAGGTGAAGGCGCCGTAGGGCGCGATCGACGGGTGCTTCAGGCCCACCCGCTCGGGCGCCTTGCCGCCGTGCCGCGTCTGCAGATAGGGCACGCCCATCAGTTCGGCCGCCGAGTCGAACAGCGATACCTTGATGCCCGATCCCCGCCCGGTGCGGTCGCGCTGGAACAGCGCCTGCTGGATGCCGATGAGCGCATTCATGCCGGCGGTGATGTCGCACAGCGAGACGCCGATGCGGCCCCATTCCCCCGGCGCGCCGCTGATGGAGATCAGCCCGCTCTCGGCCTGGATCAGCAGGTCGTAGGCCTTCATGAGCTGCAGGCTGCCGTGGTCGCCGTAGCCCGAGATGTCGCAGGTGACCAGGCGCGGGTGGCGCTGGCGCAGCGCGTCCGAGCCGATGCCCAGCCGCTGCGTGGCGCCGGGCGCCAGGTTCTGGATGAACACGTCCGCGTGCGCCAGCATGCGTTCGAGCAGGGCCAGGTCGCCGGCCTGCTTGAGGTCCAGCGCGATCGATTCCTTGCCCCGGTTGATCCACACGAAGTAGGACGATTCGCCATGCACCGAGCGGTCGTAGCCGCGGGCAAAGTCGCCCTCGGGCCGCTCGATCTTGATGACCCGGGCACCGGCGTCGGCCAGGCGGCTGGTGCACCAGGGCGCGGCCACCGCCTGCTCCAGGGCCACGACCAGCATGCCGTCCAGCGGCTTGGGGCTGTGTTGGGCGCTCATGGCGTCTCCCGGTGTTCAGCCGTGGTGGTGCACGACGGTCTTGACGGTGCTCATCTCTTCCAGCGCGATGAAGCCCTTCTCGCGCCCGTGGCCGCTGCGCTTGGTGCCGCCGAAGGGCAGCTCGATGCCGCCGCCGGCGCCGTAGCAGTTGATGAACAGCTGCCCGCTGCGGATGCGCTTGGCCATGCGGGCCTGGCGGTCGCCGTCGCGCGTCCAGACGCTGGCCACCAGGCCGTAGTCGGTGCCGTTGGCGATCGTCACCGCGTCTTCCTCGTCGTCGAACGGTATGGCGGCCAGCACCGGGCCGAACACCTCTTCCTGCGCCAGCCGCGACTGCGGATCGACCGGGCCGAACACCGTGGGCGGCACGAACTGCCCTTCGCGCGGCAGGTCGTCGGGCAACGGGGTGCTGGCCATGACCGGCACGCCGGCATCGCGGTTCTCCTGGATGTAGCGCAGCACCCGTTCGCGCTGGCGCGCATTGATGACCGGGCCGAGGTCCGGGTCCTGCTGCGGGGTGCCCACCCGCAGCGCCATGAAGGCCGCGTTCACCTTGGCCATGAAGCTGTCGAAGATGGGGCGCTGCACCAGCACCCGGCTGCCGGCCGAGCAGGTCTGGCCGGTGTTCTGGGTGATGGCCTTCACCACGGTGGCAGCGGCCTTGTCGAGGTCGGCGTCGGCAAACACCACCTGGGGCGACTTGCCGCCCAGCTCCAGCACCACCGGCACATGGTTCTTCGCGGCAGCGGCCTGCACCAGCTCGCCGGCCTGGGGCGAGCCGGTGAAGGTGACGAAGTCGATGCCCCGGTGGCCCGAGAGCGCCGCGCCGGCTTCCGGCCCGATGCCGGTGACGATGTTGATGCTGCCCGGCGGAAAGCCCACCTCGTGCGCCAGCTGGGCCACTTCCAGACAGCTCAGGCAGGCTTCCTCGGAGGGCTTGAGCACGGTGGCGTTGCCCATGGCCAGCGCCGGTGCCAGCGTGCGGCCGAACATCTGCGCCGGGTAGTTCCAGGGAATGATGTGCCCGGTCACGCCGTGCGGCTCGCGCACCAGCTTCACGTCGTAGCCCGCCAGGAAGGGGATGGTGTGGCCGTGGATCTTGTCGGCCGCGCCGCCGTAGAACTCGAAGTAGCGCACCAGGGCCTGCAAGTCGTTGCGCGCCACGGTGATCGGCTTGCCGGTGTCGTGCGCCTCGATCCAGGCCAGGCGCTCGGCTTCCTCGGCAATGCGGGCCGAGAGCTTCATGAGCAGGCGGCCGCGCTCGGTCGGCGTCATGCGGCCCCAGGGGCCGTCGAGTGCGGCGCGGGCGGCGGCCACGGCGGCGTCGACATCGGCCTGACCGCCCCGGGCCAGGTGGGCGATGAGCTGGCCGGAGGCCGGGGCCAGCGTGGGCACGGTGCGGCCGTCGGCCGAATCCACCCAGCGGCCATCGATGAAATGGCGGTGCGTCAGGGCCACCACCGTGCCGGTGTCGGGGAAGCTCAGGCGGCCGGGCACGGCGGGCATGGTGGTGGTGGTGGTCATGGGCATGTCTCCGGTGTTCTTGCGGTGTTCGGGGTCGGGCGCATTGTGGGTACGCAGCGCCGGGGCTTGGAATTGCTTTTGTTCGAAGCGTGCATTGCCCGTGCCGCAACACGTTCGTTGCTCAGGGCTTAACGCTGCTTTCACCACTTCTCAATGGGCATGCGGCGGCATCCACCCCACACTGCGCCCACGCCAGCAGCTCCCGATTCGACTGGCGATCCCTCAAACCCAGGAGACTCAACATGCTTCGATTCACCGCCATCTTCTCGGCCGTGGCCTGCGCCATGGCCCTGGCCTCGACCCCGGCGCAGGCCCAGTCGGGCGAACGCACCATCAAGATCTACGGCTTCGGCGCCAAGAGCGGCGTGGTCCGGATCTTCGGCATCCAGAGCGAGGCCGCCATGCAGGCAGCGGCCGACAAGATCAATGCCGCCGGCGGCGTGACGCTGGGCGACGGCACCAAGGCGAAGCTGGTCATCGATTACCTGGACGACCGCTGCAACGCCGAAGAGGGTCTGAACGCGCTGCGCCGGATCGCGGCCCAGCCGGACGCCATTGTCGCCATCGGCCCGACCTGCAGCAACGTGGCCGAGCCGGTGTTCGGCATCCTGCAGAAGAAGGTCGGCGACAGCAGCGACTCGGGCATCCAGTTCCCCATCTACACCGACGTGGCGGCCAAGGGCGGTCTGGCCGGCATCTCCGAATGGTCGTTCCGCAACGTGCCGAGCGAAGCCGCCATGTACAAGTCGGTGTTCGAGTGGGTGGCCTCCACCCGCAAGGACCTCAAGACCTTCTGGGGCGGTGTGGAGAAGGACTTTGCCCACAGCAACGCCACCTTCAACGTCATGAAGGACAACGCCGGCAAGGCCGGTCTGGAGGTGCTGGGCCAGAGCGAATGGCTGCTGGCCGACACCAGCTTCAGCACCCAGGTGCGCGAGATGAAGCGGGCCAATGCCGACGTGGTGGCCATCTCGGCCCATCCGTTCACCACCTGCGGCGTGCTCAAGGAGATGCAGCGCCAGGGGGTCAAGCCCAAGCTGCTGATCGGCCTGACCAGTTCGTCCAGCATGGAGACGCTGCAGGGCTGTGCCCAGCAGGCCGAGGGCATCATCATCCCGACCAGCTTTGCGCCGGTGACGGCCGAGGCCAAGGCCGCCGCCGAAGCGGTGGCGGCGAAGAAGTCTAACATGGACCTGCACAACGCGGCCGCCTGGGAGAACGTGTTCACGCTCAAGAAGGTGATCGAGGACCAGAAGATCATGGGCAAGCCCGAGACCCTGGCCGCCGACCGCAAGAAGATGCGCGACGGCCTGGCCGCCCTCAAGCAGACCCAGGGTCTGCTGGGCCCGGTGGACCGCGCGGCCGACCGCGAGGCCATCAAGCCCTACCTGTTCGTGCAGGCCAAGGGCGGTGCCTGGACCGTGGCCCACAAGCCCTGATGCGGCAGCTGCCGGTCTGACGGCTTGAGGAGGCGCCCCGGGCGGGGCGCCTCTCCCCCACCTTTTCCGCACCGCTCCCATGACCTACCTCGACCTGCTGGACCTCGTCCAGTCGGTGATCGATGGTGTGCTGTTCGGCACCATCTATGCACTGATTGGCATCGGCTTCACGCTCATCTTCGGCGTGATGCACAAGATCAACCTGTCCTATGCCGCCGCCTCGGTGGGTGCGGCCTACCTGAGCCTGCTGATCGTGCAGACGGCGCCGCCGGCGCTGGTGTTCGTGGCCGCGGCCCTGGTGGGCGGCGTGCTGGGTGCGCTGGTGTATGTGATCTGCTTCCGCTTCCTGCCGCTGAACAAGCCGCTGGCCACGCTCATGTCCACCGTGGGCATGCTGCTGCTGATCGAGGAGGCCATCGTGCACGCCACCGCCGGCATGCCGCAGAACTATCCGGCCATGTTCGTGGGCTCCAACATCGACATCGGTCCGCTCTCGCTGCGCGGCGACCTGCTGTTCGTCTTTGCGCTGGGTTGCGCCGCCATGGTGGGCCTGACGCTGCTGCTCAAGCGCACCCGGCTGGGCCTGGCCACCCGCGCGGTCTCCCAGCAGGCCACGGCCGCGCGCCTGTGCGGCATGAACATCACCACCACCAACCTCTCCACCTTCGTGATCGCCGGCCTGCTGGGCGGCACGGCGGGTGCCATGGCGGGTGCGGCCATCGGCGTGCTGTCGCCGCTGCTGACGCTGCCGCTGACCGTCAAGGGCCTGGTGGTCACCGTCATCGGCGGCCTGGGCAGCATCCCGGGCGCCATCGTGGCCGGCCTGCTGGTGGGCGGCTTCGAGAACCTGTTCCAGTTCTGGCGCGGTGTGAGCGAGCGCGACATCTACGTGATGCTGCTGCTCTTCGCCTTCCTGGTGTTCCGGCCCGGTGGCCTGTTCGCCCCGCCCGCCGGCCGCGACTGACAAAGGAACCGAACCATGGACTTCTACCTCGGACTGGCCCAGGTGATTGGCGTGCACACGCTGCTGGGTCTCTCGGCCTGGTGCGTGCTGCACACCGGCCAGGTGTCGCTCGCGCAGGGCGGCTTCTTTGCCATCGGCGCCTATGCCTCGGGCATGCTGACCTCGATGGTCGGCTGGCCGCTGTGGCTGGCGCTGCCGGCGGCCTCGGTCATCTCGGCGCTGGTGGCCATTGCGGTGGGCTTTCCGGCGCTGCGGGTCAAGGGGCTGATGCTGGTGGTGGCCACCACCGCCTTCGCCGAGATCGTGCGGCTGGTGTTCTTCAACCTCACCTGGCGCGTGCCCGGCCCGGACGGCAACCTGGTCGGCCCGGACGGCAGCCTGGGTTTTGGCGGCATCCGCTACTTCCCCAGCAACGGCTGGACCTCGGGCGAGATCGTCACCCTCATCTGGGGTCTGGTGGCCGTGGTGATGCTGGTGCTGGCCTGGCTGGACCGCTCCCGCGTGGGCACGCTGTGGCGCGCCGTGGGCGAGGACGAGGTGGCCGCGCAGAGCGTGGGCATCAACCTGACGGCGGCCAAGGTGTCGGCCTTCGGCATCGGCGGAGCGATTGCCGGCGTCGCGGGTGCGGTGTTTGCCCACTACACCACCCACATCGAGCATTCCAACTTCACCATCCTGCTGGCCACCTTCGCCATCGCCTACCCGATCCTGGGCGGCCTCTCCAGCCTGCTGGGCACGGTGCTGGCGGTGGTGTTCATCCAGGGCATCCTGATCGAGGGCCTGCGTTTCCTGGGCGACTGGCGCAGCCTGTTGTTCGGCGCGCTCATCCTGCTGATGATGCTGATCCGCCCCAGCGGCATGATCACCTCGCCGCTGGGCCGCCTGCTGCGCGGTGGCCGCGAGCCCGACGGGGTGGCGCCCCGCAGCGCCTCCGGGAAGGAGAAGGCCCATGCTTGAGCTGCAGCAACTCAGCCGTCATTTCGGCGGCGTCAAGGCGCTCGACCAGCTCGACCTGACGGTCAACAAGGGCGAGATCCTGGGCCTCATCGGCCCGAACGGTTCGGGCAAGAGCACCACGGTCAACCTGATCGCCGGGCTCTACCAGCCCAGCAGCGGCAGCCTGCGCTTCAAGGGCCAGGACATCGGCGCGCTGCCGGTGCATGAGCGGGCGGCCCTCGGCATGGCGCGCACCTTCCAGAACATCCGCCTGTTCGGCAACCTGAGCGTGTGGCAGAACGTCTGGGCGGCCCGGGTGGTGCGCGAGAGCGGCTGGGCCGGTGTGCAGGCGCGCTGGCTGGCCTCGGGCCGCCAGGCCCGCGACGAGGTGCGCCAGCTGCTGGCCTTCAGCAACCTGGCCGACAAGGCCGACACCCTGGCCGGCAACCTGAGCTTCGGCGAGCAGCGCCGGCTGGAGCTGGCCCGCGCGGCGGCGTCGGGTGCCGAGCTGCTGCTGCTGGACGAACCGGCCGCCGGCATGAACGCCGAAGAGATCGAGGAGCTGGACCAGCGCATCCGCGCCCTGCGCGACCGGGGCCACACCATCCTGCTGATCGAGCACCACATGGAGCTGGTGATGGAGGTCTGCGACCGGGTGGCGGTGCTCAACTTCGGCCGCAAGATCGCCGAGGGCACGCCGGCCCAGGTGCAGGACAACGCGGCGGTGCGCGCCGCCTACCTGGGTTCGGACGAGACCGTTGCCGAACCCGCCGCCACCGCCACCGCCACCGCCTGAGGAGAGAACCGCATGCTGCAGATCGAAGGACTGGCCACCGCCTACGGAAAGATCGAGGCCCTCAAGGGCGTGGACCTGTCGGTGCAGGGCGGCCAGGTCACCTGCCTGCTGGGCCCCAACGGTGCCGGCAAGACCACGCTGATGATGACGGTGGCCGGTATCCTCAAGCCCAAGGCCGGCTCCATCCGCTTCGAGGGCGAGGAGCTGGTCGGCAAGTCGAGCGCCGACATTGTGGCGCGCGGGCTGGCCCTGGTGCCGGAGAACCGGCTGGTGTTCCCGGCGCTCACCGTGCGCGAGAACCTGCAGGCCGGCGCCTTCCGCCGGCGCGACCGCAACGCGATCCGCGACGACATCGACCGCATGTTCGTGCGCTTCCCGCGCCTGAAGGAGCGCGTCGACCAGATGGCCGGCACGCTCTCCGGCGGCGAGCAGCAGATGCTGGCCGTGGCGCGCGCGCTCATGTCGCGCCCGCGCCTGCTGCTGATGGACGAGCCCTCGGTCGGCCTGGCACCGCTGGTGGTGGCCGAGATCTTCCAGATCATCCGGCAGCTGCACAGCGAGGGCGTGAGCATCTTCCTGGTGGAGCAGAACGCCCACATGGCCCTGAAGGTTGCGCAGCAGTTCTACCTGATGGAGCAGGGCCGGGTGACCTTCTCCGGCACGCCGGGCGAGATGAGCAGCGACGACGTGATCCAGCGCGCCTATCTGGGCCAGCGGCGCGCCGCCTGACCCGGCAGGAGCGGCGGTGCTTGAATTCCTGCAGCGCACGCTGGACGGCTGGCTGGAGGGATCGGCCTATGCCCTGGTGGGCCTGGGTCTGACCCTGACCTTCGGCACCTTGCGCCGCCTGAACCTGGCCTACGGTGCCACCGCCATGCTGGCCGCGTACGTGGGCGCCTGGCTGTACGCCCGCCAGGGCCTGCCGGCCTGGGGGGTGGCGCTGGTGGTGGTCGGGCTGGCGGCGCTGATCGGGCTGTATGTGGAGCGGCTGTGCTTCGGCGCGATCGGCTCGGGCGGCAGTACCCAGGGCCACGAGGGCCGGGGCAGCGCCACCCGGGTGGGTGGCGGTTTCGACGGCACCGAGGTGGTGGCCCTGGCGTCGAGCTTTGCGCTCTGGATGCAGCTGGAGCAGCTGGCGGTGAACCTGTTGCCGCGCCACCTGAACGCTTTTCCCGATCTGGCCGCCAGGACCGAGTGGGGCTTTTTTGGCCTCTACCTGCGGCCGGACCGGCTGGCCGTTGCGGCACTCGCGCTGCTGATCACCCTGGCCCTGACCCGCTGGCTGATGCACACCCGGGGCGGGCTGGCCTGGCGCGCAGCGGCCACGCAGCGCACCGCCGCCGGGCTGGTGGGCATCCGGGTCGGGCAGGTGCAGGCCACCGCCTTTCTGGTGGCCTGTGCGCTGTCCGGCGTGGCGGCGTTCGCGGTGCTGTCGCTGGAAGGCCAGATCACCCCGATGCTGGGCATGTGGATGCTGACCAAGGGCCTGGTGGCGGCCATGCTGGGTGGCCTGGGCAGCGTGCGCGGCGTGTTGCTGGGGGGCTGGCTGCTGGGCATCGTGGAAGCCCATGCCCAGGCCGCGTTCGGAGCGGTGGGGCGCGAATTTGCGACCTATGCGCTGCTGTTCCTGGTGCTGGTGGCCAGCCCGGCCGGCCGCAGCGGCCTGCTGGGCCGGGGAGGGTTGCGCCATGCCGCTTGAGCAGGCGGTGGGCCTGGCCACCGACATCGCCATCCTGTCGTTGCTGGCGCTCTCGGCGTACCTGGTGCTGCTGGTGGGCCGCATCTCGTTCGGGCAGCAGGCCTACTTTGCGCTCGGGGCCTATGCCAGCGGCATGGCCTCCACGCTGGCCGGCTGGGCGCTGGCGCCCTCGTTGCTGCTGGGCGCAGCGGTGGGGGCGGTGGCCTCCGGCCTGCTCGCCTGGCCCACGCTGCGCCTGTCCGGCCTGAACTACGCCGTGGCCACGCTGGCCCTGGCCGAGATGATGCGCATTGCCCTGATGCGCCTGCACTTCATCCGCGAGGTCGACGGCTACACCGTCGGCCCGCAGGGCGCCGAAGGCTTTCGCGACATCCGCTGGCTGCTGGAGAACGATGTGTCGCCCGGGGCCTTCCTGCTGCTGTGCCTGGCGGTGCTGGCGGCTGCCCTGCTGGTGCTGGCCTGGCTGCGGCCGCGCCGCCTGGGGCTGGCCCTGCGCCAGGTCGGGCACGACGAGGTGCTGGCGGCCAGCCAGGGCCTGCCGGTGCTGCGGCTGCAGCTGCTGGCGGTGGCCGCGGCCGGCGCCCTGGCGGCACTCGGTGGCGGCCTGTATGCCCACCGCGCCACCTACATCGAGCCGGCCCTGTTCGACCCCATGCTGGGCGTGCACGCGGTGGGCTATGCCCTCATCGGCGGGCTCGGCACCGCGCTCGGCCCGCTGCTGGGCGTGATGTTCGACATCGGTCTGCTGGAGGCCACCAAGGTGTTCGCCGGCTGGCGCATGGTGGTGTTCGGCGGGCTGGTGGCGCTGTTCCTGCGCTTTCGCCCGCGTGGCCTGCTGGACGAGGCCACCGTCCACCGCATCGGCGCCGCCTGGCGCCATTTCCGGAGAACGTCATGAACACCCGCTCCCTGCTGCTGCTGGCGCTGCTGCTGCCGGCGGCCCTGACCGCCACCGCGCAGTCCCGCCGGCCCCAGGTCGATCTGAAGTGCGAGGCCCATGGCATGGGCCCGTTGCTGGACTGCACCGTGCGCCTGCGCGGCGCCGACGGCCAGCCGCTGCCGGGTGCCGGCGTCACGCTGGGCGCCACCATGCCCTCGATGCCCATGGCCCACACGGTCAAGCCGGTCAAGGCCCTGCCCACGGCGGTGCCGGGCGAGTACCGGGGCCAGCTCACGCTGGAGATGAGCGGGGCCTGGGCCATCGAGATCGACCTGACCGGCCCGGTGCGCGAGCGGGTGGTGCGCGTGCTCATGGCCGAAGAGTGCGACGGCGATGGCCGCTGCCCCGCACCGCCGGCCCGGCGCTGAGGGCCGGACCCGAGCGCCCGTTTTTTCCTGGAGAACCCCATGTCCCTTCCCCCCTTGCTCGACGGCCGCACCGTCATCGTCACCGGTGCGGCCACCGGCATCGGCCAGGCCTTTGCGCTGGCCTGCAGCGCCCAGGGCGCCAACATCGTCGTGGCCGACATGGGACCGGCCGACGAGACCATGGACCTCGTCGTCCGCCAGGGCGGCCAGGCGGTCTATGTGAAGACCGATGTGGCCGACAACGACTCCACCCAGGCCATGGCGGCAGCCGCGCTGCACCGCTTCGGCCGCATCGACGGCCTCATCAACAACGCGGCCTATTTCCGTGAGGTCAAGCTGACCGATTTCGAGGCCATCGACCCGGCCATCTGGGAGCGCATCTTTGCGGTCAACGTGAAGGGCGTCTGGCAGTGCTGCAAGGCGGTGATGCCAGCCATGCGCGAACGCAGGAGCGGGTCGATCGTCAACATCGCCTCGGTGGTGGCGGTGGCCGGGCAGCCGGGCTACCTGCACTATGTGGCCACCAAGGGCGCGGTGCTGGCCATGACCAAGGGCCTGGCCAAGGAGGTGGGCCAGCACGGCGTGCGGGTGAACTGCATCGCGCCGGGCTTCGTCATCACCGATGCCACCCGCAACCGGCCGGTGGAATGGCAGCAGAGCTTTTTGAAGGCGCGCGCCATCGGCCGTGAACAGAAACCCGACGACCTGGTCGGCACGGCGGTCTACATGCTGTCCGACCTGGCCGGCTTCGTCTCCGGCCAGACCGTGGTGGTCGACGGCGGCCACATCATGTACTGACCCTGTTGAACCAAGGAACCCCCATGCAACTGCTGGCCAACAACACCTCGCCCTATGTGCGCCTGGCGCGCATGGCCCTGATCGAAAAAGGCGTGCAGGTCGAACCCACGGTGGTCGACCCCTGGGCCGACGATGTCCGGCTGCGCGCCGCCAACGCCGCCACCCGCGTGCCCACCCTGGTGCTGGACGACGGCACCCCGCTGACCGAAAGCCTGCTGATCGTGCAGTGGCTCGAAGCCACCCGGCCGCAGACACCCAGCCTGCTGGGCAGCGACGTGGCCGGCGTGCTGGCGCGCGCCGGCGTGGCCCTGGGCGTGATCGACGCGGCGGTGCACACCATCATCATCCGCAAGGTCACCGCGCCGGTGCTGTTCGACGACACCCCGGTGGGCCTGCGCCGCCGCCGCTCGATGGCCGAGGGCATGGAGCGCCTGGAGGCGCTGGCCGCATCGGGGGCGCTCAAGGCCGGTGCCAGCCCCACGCTGGACGTGCTGGCCGCCGTGGACGCGCTCGATTACCTGGACTTCCGCTTCACCGCCGCCCCGTGGCTGCCCGCCATGCCGGCGCTGCGGGCGCTGGCCGCCGCGCTGGCCGATCGGCCCTCGGTGCGCGACACCCGCCCGCACTGACCGGGCCAGTCCGTCCGGTGCGGTTCAGCGGGCCGCCGCCAGCAGGCGCTGCGCGCGCAGCAGCACCGGGCGGTCGACCATGCGGCCGTCGAGCTGCACCGCACCGCCATCACCGGCGGTGGCCACCACCCGCTCGGCCCAGGCCCGTTCTTCGGCTGTGGGTGCCAGCGCGGCGTGCACGGCAGCCACCTGGCGCGGGTGGATGCACAGCCGGGCCGCAAAGCCGAGCCGGCGCGCTTCGGCGCTGTCGGCCGCCAGCGCGGCTTCGTCGTCGATGGCGGGGGTGACGCCATCCACCGGAGGCGGCAGGTCGGCGCAGCGCGAAGCCCACACCAGCGTGGAACGGGCATGGCGCAGGGCTTCATGGTCGGCCGGGTCCAGGCCACCCAGGTCGAGCGCGTAGTCGATGCTGCCGAAGGCCAGCCGCTGCACGGCCGGCACTTCGCCCAGCCGGTGCGCCTGGCCGAGCCCGTGGGCGGTCTCGATCAGGGCCAGCACCGGCACCTCCGGCGGCAGCGCCTGCAGGGCGGCCGCGTCGCCGGCCTTGGGCACCATGGCCCCGATGCCGAAGCCTTGGCTTCGCAGCGCGGCGAGCAGGCGCAGATCGTCGGCCGCGTGGGCGGTGTCGAGTGCATTGATGCGCAGCCACAGCGTGCCGGGCACGGCGCCGGCCAGTGCATCGGCGGCCTGGGCGAGCGCCGCACGGGCCGCCGGCTTGGCCGAGGGCTCGACCGCGTCCTCCAGATCGACGATGACCGCATCGGCCCCGCTCTGACGGGCCTTGCCGATGCGTTCGGGCCGGCTGGCGGGCACGAACAGGTAGCTGCGGGGCAGGGCTGCGGCGGCTGCCGTCATGCGGCCACCGCTTCGGCGGCGGCCTGCGCGGCGCAGCGCTGCAGGTGGCCCAGCAGGGCGCCCAGCGGCGTGTCGCTGGCCACGGCGGTGCGGGTGCACAGCAGCATCTGGCGCGAGGCCCAGGCGTCGCTGATGGGCAGCACCCGCAGGTTCATCGACTGCGCCGTGCCGCGTGCGGCCTGCATCGGCAGCACCCCGATGCCCAGACCGGCTTCGACCGCGCGGCACACCGCCTCGAAGCTGCGCACCTGCACCCGCAGCGCCATGGGCTTGAGCAGTTCGGTGGCGTGCGATTCCAGCAGGCGGGTGAGCGTGCTGCCACCTTCCAGGCCCACCAGGTCGTGTTCCAGCAGGTCGGTGAAGGACACCGTGGCGGGCAGGTCCAGCCCGGGCGGCGCCACGGCGGCGAGCTGGTCCTGGCGGTAGGGCAGGCAGACCAGGCCGGCGGTGTCGACACCCTCGACCACCACGCCCAGGTCGATGTCGCCGCTGCGCAGCTTGCGGATGGCATCGGCGCTCCAGCACTCCTCCAGCACCAGCCGGATGTCCGGGTGCTGCGGCTGGAAGCTGGCAATGTCGGCCGGCAGGAACTGCGCCATGGCCGAGGTGTTGCCGTGGATGCGCAGCACCGCGGTGTGGCCGGCGCCGTAGTTGGTCATCTCGGCCCGCATGTGGTGCACCGCCGCCAGCACCTCGCGGGCCAGCAGCAGCAGGCGTTCGCCGGCCGCGGTCAGCTCCAGCCCGCGCGAATGGCGCTCGAACAGCTGGGCTTTGAACTGGTGTTCCAGCAGCGAGAGCCGCCGGCTCGCCGCCGGCACGGTGATGAAGCTCGACTCTGCCGCCCGTGTGAGGTTGCGGGTTTCGGCGGCCTTGACGAACAGGGCCAGGGAGTCGAGGTCGGGGAGCATGGGGGGGTGGGGTATGGGTAAACGTCGAGTATGTAACCCGGCCCCGGCCTGTGCGACCGCTGCGGGATCGGTGAAAACCCGCAACCCCGATGCATGCAGCGAAAGGCTGCCTTTCCCATTCGGCAATGGCGCGGGGGCCGGCGCATCCGGACACTGCGGCCACCAGAACAAACGAGGGAAGGAGACCCACCCCATGCCGAACAGTCCGAGGCTCGCAGGCAAGATCACACTCGTCACCGGCGCGGCCAGCGGCTTTGGCGCCGGCATCGCGCGGGCCTATGCCCGCGAAGGCGCCACCGTGGTGCTGGCCGATCTGAACGACGAAGGCGCGCGGTCGGTGGCGCGCGACTGCGGCGGCCTGAGCGTGGCGGTGCGCTGCGACGTGACGCGGCGTGCCGACATCGACGCTGCGGTGCAGCTGGTGCGCGAGCGCTTCGGCCGCCTGGACGTGGTGGTGAACAACGCCGGCTGGACCCACCGCAACCGGCCCCTGCTGGAGGTGGACGAAGAGACCTTCGACCGGGTGTTCGACATCAACGTGAAGTCGATCTTCCACATGACCCATGCGGTGGTGCCGCTGATGCGCGCGCAAGGGGGCGGCGTGATCCTGAATGTGGGTTCCACCGCCGGCATCCGGCCGCGCCCGGGGCTCACCTGGTACAACGCCAGCAAGGGCGCGGTGAACCTGCTCTCCAAGTCGATGGCGGTGGAACTCGGCCCGGACCGCATCCGGGTGAATGCCATCTGCCCGGTCATCGGCGAGACCGCGCTGCTCGAGGCCTTCATGGGGGTGCCCGACACGCCGGAGAACCGCGCGAAGTTCATTGCCACCATTCCCATGGGGCGGCTGTCGCGCCCGGACGATGTGGCCGCCGCCGCGCTCTTCCTGGCCAGCGACGAAGCCGCGTTCATCTCGGGCGTGGAGTTCCCGGTGGACGGTGCCCGTACGGTGTGAGCCGCGCATGACCGCACCGCACCTGCCACCACCGCACGACATCACCCGGGCCGTGCTGGAGCGCCTGGCCGCCACGCCGGACGAACGCCTGCGCCAGGTCATGACCAGCCTGGTGGCCCACCTGCATGCCTTCGCCCGCGATGTGCAGCTGACCGAGGCCGAATGGTTCGCCGGCATCGAGTTCCTCACCCGCACCGGCCATGCCACCAACGAGTGGCGGCAGGAATTCATCCTGCTGTCCGACACGCTGGGCCTGTCCATGCTGACCGTGGCCCTGAACCACGACCGCACCCCCGGCTGCACCGAGGCCACCGTGTTCGGTCCGTTCCATGTCGAGGGCGCACCCGAGCTGCCGCTGGGGGCCGATGTGGCCCAGGGCGCGCAAGGTGTGCCGTGCGCGGTGTCGGGCACGGTGCGCGGTGCCGACGGCACGGCGGTGTCGGGTGCGCTGATCGATGTCTGGCAGGCCGACGCCGAGGGCCTGTACGACGTGCAGCGCGACGGTCTGGAACAGCACCAGGCGCGTGCCGTGCTGCGCGCCGACGGCCAGGGGCGGTTCCACTTCCGCACCGTGCTGCCGGTGCCTTATGCGATACCGGACGACGGTCCGGTGGGCGACCTGCTGAAGGCGACCGGGCGCCATCCCTGGCGGCCGGCCCACCTGCATTTCCGGGTGCAGGCGCCGGGCTGGCGGACCCTCATCACCCATGTGTTCCGGCGGGGCGATCCGTACCTGCAGAGCGACGCGGTGTTCGGCGTGCGGCCTTCGCTGGTGGCCGACTGGCCGCAGCAGCCCGACGGCAGCCATGCGGTGGCGGTGAACCTGGTGCTGGACCGCGCAGGCAGCGTGACCGAAGGTGCCGGATGAGACCGTTCGTCCACCAGGCACCGGCCGGCCGGGTGGTGTTCGGCGCCGGCAGCCTGGCGCACCTGGAGCGCGAGCTGGACCTGCTGCGGATCGGACGGGTGCTGGTGCTCAGCACGCCCGGGCAGGCGGCAGCGGCCCAGGCCCTGTGCCAGCGCCTCGGGCCGCGCTGTGCCGGTGTGTTCGACCGCGCCGTGATGCATGTGCCGCTGGGTGTGGCGCTGGAGGGCGTGGAAGCGGCCCGTGACCACCGGGCCGACGGCACGCTGGCGCTGGGCGGCGGCTCGACCATCGGGCTGGCCAAGGCGATTGCGCTGGACACCGGTCTGCCCATCGTTGCCGTGCCCACCACCTATGCCGGCAGCGAGATGACGCCGATCCACGGCATCACCGACGGCGGCATCAAGCGCACCGGGCGCGATGCCCGGGTGCTGCCGCGCACCGTCATCTACGACCCCGAACTCAGCCTGGACCTGCCGGTGGGCATCAGCGTGACCAGCGGCATGAATGCCATCGCCCATGCGGTGGAGGCGCTGTACGCCAGCGACAGCAACCCCATGACCGACCTGATGGCCGAGGAGGGCATCCGCGCCCTGGCTCAAGCCCTGCCGGTGCTGCGCCAGCTGCCGCCCGACCCGGCCGCCCGCAGCGACGCGCTGTATGGCGCCTGGTTGTGCGGTTCGGTGCTGGGGCAGGTGGGCATGGCCTTGCACCACAAGCTCTGCCATGTGCTGGGCGGCAGCTTCAACCTGCCGCATGCCGAGGTGCACACGGTGGTGCTGCCCCAGGCCACCGCCTTCAATGCCCTGGCGGTGCCGCAGGCCATGGCCCGGGTGGCGCGTGCACTGGGCAGCGGCAGCGCCGCCCGGGGCCTGTTCGATCTGGCGCGCGACAACGGCGCACCGGTCTCGCTGCGCAGCCTGGGCATGGCCGAAGCCGACCTGGACCGCGCCGCCGATCTGGCCGCTGCCCAGCCCTACTGGAACCCGCGCCCGGTCGGGCCGGCCCAGCGGGATGCGCTGCGCGAACTGCTGCAGGGCGCCTGGGAAGGCCGGCGGCCGGATTGAGCCCGCCGGCCCGGCCGGCTCAGCGTGCGGGCTGGGCCGGCGGCGTCCAGCCGCCACCCAGGCTGCGGTAGACCGCCACCAGTGCACCGGCGGTGCCCACCTGCGCCTGCACCAGGGCGTCGCGCTGGCTCAGGGCTTCGCGTTCGGCATCGAGCACGGCCAGGAAGTCGGTCACGCCGGCCTCGAAGCGCACCCGGGCGAGCTGGGCAGCGGTCTCGGCCTGGCGGGCGGCTTCGTCCAGTCGCGCGGCGCGCTGCGACTCGCGGCTGAAGCTGCTGAAGGCGCCTTCGGTTTCTTCCAGCGCCAGCGCCACCGTCTGCTCGAACCGGACCACGCTCTGCTGGGCGCGGGCCTCGCTGGCCCGCACCCGGGCCCGCAGGGCGCCACCGTCGAGCGGGGTCCAGCTGATGCCGGCGCCCAGGGCCCAGCGGCCCGAGGCGGCGTCGAACAGGTCGCTGCTGCGCGCCGAGTTGAAGCCCAGCAGGCCGGAGAGCGACAGGCGCGGGTAGAGCGCTGCCTTGGCCACGCCGATGTCGGCATTCGCGGCCGCCAGTTCGCGCTCGGCCACGATCAGGTCGGGCCGGCGCTGCAGCCAGCCCTGCGGCGTGCCCACCGGCAGGGCCGAGAGGTCGGTCACCGGCAGGCTGGGCATGGGCATGGGGGCCGAGAGCGAGGCCATCAGCGGGCGCGGCGGCTGTGCGGTCAGCGTGGCCAGCCGCAGCACGGTACGGTCGATGGCGTTGTCCAGCGCGGGCAGGGCGGCCTCGGTGCTGGCCACCAGCGTCTTCGCCCGGGCCAGGTCGAGTTCGCTGGCGCGGCCGGCGTCGACCCGGGCCTGGGTGATGCGCAGCGACTCGCGCTGGTTGCTCAGCGCCTGGTCGGTCACCTGGCGCCGCTGCTGCAGGCCGCGCAGTTCCAGGTAGTTGCGCGCCACCTCGGCCGCCACGGCGGTGTGGGCCGCCGAGATGCCGGCCTCGCTGGCGCTGACGCGTGCCGCAGCCGCTTCCTGACCCCGGCGCAGGCCGCCGAACAGGTCGATCTCCCAGTTGGCAATGAAGCTGGCATCGAAGGTGTTGCCGGTGCGCTGGCCCCGGGTGGTGCCGGGGCGCTGGGTGATGGGCTGCACGGCGCGTTCCGCGCTGCCGCTGAAGCCGGCACCCGGGCGGCCGGCGGCGTCGGCTTCATCGAGGCCGGCGCGCGCTTCCTGCAGGCGCGCCTGGGCGATGCGCACATCGCCGTTGGCGGCCACGGCGCGTTCGATCAGCGCGGTCAGCTGGGCATCGTTGAAGCCGCGCCAGAAGGCCACGATCTCGGGCGAGGCCGGACGGCTGTCGGGCTGCGTGCTGCCGGGCTGGATGAACGAGGCATCCAGCTGCAGCGGCGGGACCTGGTGGTCGGGGCCGACAGCGGCACAGCCGGCCAGGACCAGGGCTGCGACCAGCACGGAAACGCGCGGCATCACAGGGGTGGACATGAGGGCCTCAGACATGCTGGCCTCCTTCGGTTGAAGCGGCGGCCGGTGCGGCCGTTGCGGCCGGTGCAGCGGCCGCCAGCCGCCGTGCGCGGCGCGAGCGCAGCAGCACATAGAACACCGGGGTGAGGAAGATGCCGAACGCGGTCACGCCCAGCATGCCGGAGAACACCGCGATGCCCATGGCCTGGCGCATTTCGCTGCCGGCACCGCTGCCGACGATCAGCGGCACCACGCCGGCGCAGAACGCGATCGAGGTCATGAGGATCGGGCGCAGGCGCATGCGGCAGGCGTGCACGATGGCGTCCAGCAGGGCTTCGCCCCGGTCTTCCAGCTCCTTGGCGAACTCCACGATCAGGATGGCGTTCTTGCAGGCCAGGCCCACCAGCACCACCAGCGCGATCTGCGTGAAGATGTTCAGGTCCCCCGGCTGCATGAACGGCGGGAAGCTGGAGAGCCACACCCCGAACAGCGCCGAGAGGATGCCCATGGGCACGATCAGCACGATCACCAGCGGCAGGCTCCAGCTCTCGTACTGCGCGGCCAGCACCAGGATCACCAGCAGCACCGAGATCGCCAGCACCGCGGCCAGCACCGGCAGCTTGATGCCGGTGCCCGGCACGGTGATGTCGCGGGTCAGGCGGTCCTGGTAGGCCAGCTCGGTCCACTCGTAGGTCATGCCGCGCGGCAGCGTGCGCTGCAGCAGGGTCTCGATCTCGGCCTCGGCCTGGCTGGACGAGAAGCCGGGGTTGGCGGCACCGTTGATGTCGGCCGAGGGGAAGCCGTTGTAGCGGGTCACGCGGGTCGGGCCGAAGGTCGGCTCCACCGTCATGAGCGAGCCCAGCGGCACCATCTCGCCGGCGGCGTTGCGGGTCTGGAGCGCGGTGATGGCCGAGGCATCGCCCCGGAACGGCGCATCGGCCTGCACGACGACCTGGTAGGTCTTGCCGAAGCGGCTGAAGTCGTTCACATAGAGCGAGCCCAGGTTGACCTGCATGGTGTCGTAGATGTCGCCCAGGGCAATGCCCATCTGCTTGGCGCGGGTGCGGTCCACGTCGGCAAACAGCTGCGGCACATTGATGTCGTAGCCCGAGTACGGCGTGCCGATGCTGGACTGCGGGTTGCCGTACACCTGACCCAGCACACCCCAGACCGCGCCGTACAGCGCCTGTTCGCCGGCGCCGCCACGGTCCTGCACCTGCAGCTTGAAGCCGCCGGCGTTGCCCAGGCCGTCCACCGCTGGCGGCGGCACCACGAACATGCGCGCGCCCTGGATGCTCTGGATCGCGCCGTTCACCTGACCCAGGATGGCGTTCTTGCTGAGGTCGGGCGTGGTGCGGTCCTCGAACGGAGCCAGGCCAAAGAACACGATGCCTTCGTTCGGCGCGGCCGAGAAGCCGGCGATCGACAGGCCGGGGAAGGCGATCGAGTCGACGATGCCGGGCACCTTGAGCGCGATGTCGCTCATCTCGCGGATGACGGCTTCGGTGCGGTCGATGGAGGCACCGGCCGGCAGTTGTGCAATGCCGATCAGGTACTGCTTGTCGGGTGCCGGCACAAAGCCGCCCGGCAGGCGCGCGAACAGCAGCGCCGTGGCGCCCAGCAGCACCGCGTACACCACCAGCGCGACCGACTTGCGCCGCACCAGCCCGCCGACCTGGTGGCCGTAGCGGGTGCTGGCACGTCCGAACACGCGGTTGAACCAGCCGAAGAAGGGACCGAGCACCTTGTCGATGCCGCGGGTCAGCCGGTCTTTGGGCGCGTCGTGCGGGCGCAGCAGCAGGGCCGACAGCGCCGGGCTGAGCGTGAGCGAGTTGAAGGCCGAGATGACCGTGCTGATGGCGATGGTCACCGCGAACTGCTTGTAGAACTGGCCGGTGAGGCCGGGCACGAAGGCCAGCGGCACGAACACCGCGCACAGCACCAGCGCAATGGCAATGATGGGGCCGGACACCTCGCGCATGGCCTTGATGGTGGCGTCGCGAGCGCTCAGCCCTTCCTCGATGTTGCGCTCCACGTTCTCCACCACCACGATGGCGTCGTCCACCACGATGCCGATCGCCAGCACCAGGCCGAACAGGGTCAGCGTGTTGATGGAATAGCCCAGCAGCAGCAGGAAGGCAAAGGTGCCCACCACCGACACCGGCACCGCCAGCAGCGGAATGATGGAGGCGCGCCAGGTCTGCAGGAATACGATCACCACGATCACCACCAGCGCAATGGCCTCCAGCAGCGTGACCACCACCTTCTCGATCGAGGTCTGCACGAAGCGCGTGGGGTCGTAGACGATGCTGTAGCTCACCCCGGGCGGGAAGCTCTTGCTCAGGCGCTCCATGTTCTCGCGCACGCTGTTCGACAGCGCCAGCGCATTCGAGCCCGGCGCCTGGAACACCGCAATGGCGGCGGCTTCCTTGTTGTTGAGCAGGCTGCGCAGCGCATAGCTGCCGGCCGACAGCTCGACCCGGCCGATGTCACGGATGCGGATCAGGCCGCCGGTGGCGGGGTCGGCCCGCACGATGATGTCGGCGAACTCCTCCTCGGTGCTCAGCCGGCCCTGGGTGTTGACCGCCAGCTGGAACTCGGTGCCGGCGGGTGCGGGCGGGGCGCCCACGGTACCGGCCGCCACCTGCGCGTTCTGCTCGCGGATGGCGCCCACCACCTCGGCGGTGGTCAGGTTGCGGGCCGAGAGTTTGTTCGGGTCCAGCCAGATGCGCATGGCGTAGTCGCCGGCACCGAACATCTGCACCGAGCCCATGCCGGGCAGGCGCAGCAGGTCGTCGCGCACATTGAGCTGGCCGTAGTTGCGCAGGTAAAGCGCGTCGCGGCTGTTGTCCGGGCTGACCAGGTGCACCACCATGGTCAGGTTCGGGCTGCTCTTCTCGGTGGTCACGCCGATCTGCCGCACGATCTCCGGCAGGCGGGGCAGGGCGCGGTTGATGCGGTTCTGCACCGCCGTCTCGGCGGCCTCGGGGCTGGTGCCGATCTTGAAGGTGACGGTCAGCGTCATGCCGCCGTCGGCGGTGGCCTGCGAGTCGAAGTACAGCAGGTTCTCGATGCCGCTGATCTGCTCCTCCAGCGGCGTGGCCACGGTCTCGGAGATGACGCGCGGGTTGGCGCCGGGGAATTGCGCCCGCACCACGATCTGTGGCGGCGAGACCTCCGGGTACTCGGAGAGCGGCAGCTGGAAGATGGCCAGCGCACCGACCAGGAAGATGAAGATGGAAAGCACGGCCGCAAAACGCGGCCGGTCGATGAAGAACCGGGAGATGTCCATGGCGGGGCTCCGGTTCAGTTGCCGGCGGCGGTGGCCGGGGCAGCGGGCGCGGCACCGGGCTGTCCGGCGGCCGGGAACACCGGCATGCCGCGCTCGTCCACCTTCAGCACCTGCGGCTGCACCGGCATGCCGGGCATGATCCGCTGCAGCCCTTCGACCACCACGTTCTCGCCGGGCTTCACACCGTCACCCAGCACCACGCGCATGCCGTCCTGCAGCGAACCCAGGCGCACCGCCCGGAACTGCGGCTGACCGTCCTGGCCGACCACGACCACCACCTTGCGGTCCTGGTCGGTGCCCACGGCGCGCTCCGGCACCAGGGTGGCGGTGTACGGGGCGCTGGTGGTCATGCTGATGCGGGCTGCCAGGCCGGGCACGAAGCGGCCGTCCTTGTTGTCGAAGCTGGCGCGCAGGCGGATGGCACCGGTCTGCGGGTTCAGGCGGTTGTCCACAAAGTCCAGCTGGCCCTGGTGCGGGTAGCCGGCCTCGTTGGCCAGGCCCAGGCGCACCACCGGCGGCTTGGCGCCGGCGGCGCGCACCCGCAGGAAGGTCTGTTCGCTGCCGTCGAAGTACGCGTGCACCTTGCTGCTGGCGGCAATGGTGGTCAGCACCACCTGTTCATTGACCAGGTTGCCGGCCGTGACCGCCGCGCGCGAGACGCGCCCGGCAATCGGGGCCCGCACCGCAGCGTGCGACAGGTTCAGGCGGGCCACCTTCAGCGCGGCCTCGGCCGCCTCGATGTCGGCGTTGCTGGTGCGGGTGCCGGCGGCCAGCTGGTCGGCCTCCTGCTTCGAGATCGCCTTGCTCTGCAGCAGCTTCTCGGCCCGGGCCAGTTCGGCGGTGGCCAGTTCGGCGCGGGCGCGGGCGGCGGCCACCTGTGAGGCAGCGCGGGCCACCTCGGCCTCGAACGGGCGCGGGTCGATGCTGAACAGCAGCTGGCCGCGCGCCACCGTGGCGCCGTCGGTGAAATGGACCTTGTCCACAGTGCCGGCCACGCGCGGGCGCAGCTCGACGAATTCGGCCGCCTCGATGCGGCCGCTGAAGGTCTCGACGTCGGTCACGGTGCGCTGCACCGCCGGCGCCACGCTGACCGGCATGGCGGGCGGCGGGCCGCCCTGGGCGTCGGCCCGACCGCCGCAGGCGGACAGCAGGGCGGTGCCGCCGGCCGCGAACAGGGCCAGGGCAAAAAGATGGCGGATGCGCCGTGCATCCAGGGATTGGGCTGGCATGGGGTACTCCAGAAAACCCTTGACCGTCGCGCCCGGGTGGGGCGTTTGGATCGCGGGTGGGGCGGGTGGATCGGCAGGAAAAGCGGAAATTCTAACGACTCATGTGAAACTTTTTTGATTCACTTGATTCCGATTGGGTCAAAATCACACATTCATGCAGACATCTCAAATCTCTGACCACACCGCCGCCCCGGAACAGGCCGACGACGAGCGCCTGCTGGCCGCATTGGCCCTGGCCCTGGTCGACAACCCGCGCGCCACCCTGCAGGAACTGGCCCAGGCCGTCGGTGTCAGCCGCGCCACGCTCTACCGCTTTTCGCGCACCCGGGAAGAACTCATCGACCGCCTGATGCAGCACGCCACCGGCTGCCTGCAGCGGGCCATGGAAGACGCCAGGCTGGACGAAGGATCGGCGCTGGAGGCGCTTTCGCGCTTCGTCACCGGCCAGCTGGAGCAGCGCGAGATGGCCGCGTTCCTGGTCTACCACTGGCAGCCCGAGACCATCCAGGACGAGCGTGGCCGCACCAGCTGCGACGCCTTTCTGGAAGCACTGGACGCCTTCATCCTGCGTGGCCAGCGCGAAGGCGTGTTCCGCATCGACATCGCGGCACAGACCCAGACCGAAGCGCTCATGGCCCTGCTCACCGGCATGGTGGACGCCGAACGCCGCGGCCGCGTGGCCCGGGCCGGCGTGGCGGCCATGGTGGAGGCGCTGTTCCTGAAGGGCAGCGCGGCCTGAGGGATTTCAGGGTCTGCGCCGGAATCCGAACTCCCAGTCGGCGTAGCTGCGCGCATCGTCGAAGTGCGCAAGTTCCGGTTCCCATCCGATTTGGCGCAAGGGTGTTCCGCGTGCCTGGCTGAAGACGGCAATGATCCCGCCACTTTCGTTGCGTAACACCCCCCAGGGGCATCCACACAAGGGGTCGGATTGCAGGCGTCGCAGGTGTCTCACGATGCCCGGCGTGCGAGGGTCCCTCAGCAGGTCATTCAGGGTCGGAGGGTAGCCTCCGCCGTGTTGGGCATAGCTTTTCAACGCCCGCTGATAAGTCATGCCGATCTGTATCAGTGCCCTTTCGGCCTCGAAGCGCTGAGACGCTTCGCCCAAGCGGACGCCTTGACTCGCAGCCATGGTCAGCGAGGACAGCAACAGGAGCAGGAGCAGATAGGCGCTGCCCGACGATCTGTTCGAGGGTTTACCAGTCCGCATAGTTCTGGCCGTGTCGGTCCGCTCCGGGGGCACCGCTGTGGATGTCTTGAACCTGACCCATGTCGTGGGCGGGAGGAGTTTCAACTTTCCAGGTCTCGGCCGACCCGGTGAGCGGGTCCAGCGGCAGGACCTTGAGGTAGTGCCGGTCCACCAGTTCCTGCAGCGACTCCGGATAACGCCCCCGGTCAGCATGGAACTGGTCGATCACCAGCCGAAGCAGCCGCAGGTTCTCCCGCAGCACCGTCTCACGCGCCTGGGTTTCGTGCTGGAAGTATCGGGGTGTCACCAGCAGCAGCAAGGTGGCCACGATGGACAGCACCACCAGCAACTCGATGAGCGTGAAAGCGCGCTGGGTTCGATGGCGTGGGCGCACTGGCTTGAACATGGGGATCACCAGTCCCGCAATGCCACGCCGTTGAGGCCTGCCAACCCGCTGCGGCTGTAGACGTCGTACACATCGTTGCCGGGCTGGGGGTTGTCGGGCTCGCTCGCGTGAGACCTCAGCCCCCAGGTGAATTCGGGTGGATCTTCCGGATTCGGGTGAAACGGGTCTCGCGGCAGTCTGCGCAGGAAGTAAAGGCGCACGCGTGCAGGGCTGCGTTGGTCATCCACCCCACGGACCAGATCCAGGAGGTCTGGCGGGTATCCGCTGGCACCGGTTTCGCGGGCGATTCGCCCTTCGTCAACCGCATGACCGGCATCACGATCACGGCCGGCAACCAGACCAGGGCATACCAACTCACCCACGACGCCAACGGCAACCTGCGCATCAAGCAGAACACCATCGACAGCGCGGACCGCACCGAATACCGCTGGGACAGCAACAACCGCCTGATCGGCATCACCCAACCTGGACTGACCGCGAGCTTCACCTACGACGCCCTGGGCCGGCGCATCCAGAGCAGCATCACCCAAGGCGGACAGACCCGAACGGTGCAGTACCTGTACGAAGGCCAACAACATCTGGGAGAAATCCGTGATGGAAAGATCAGCCACCGGCTGTTGACCGGGCTGAGCCTGGACGAGACGATTGCACGCTTGGCGCTTACCCCGGCGGGTAGCAACGATGCGGCCGGTAGCAGGCTGTACCTGACCGACGCGCTGAACTCGGTGATCGCGCAGCTCAACGACGATGCTCAGGCCACGCTGGCCAACAGCTACGCCTACAGCCCGTTCGGGGAGAGTCAGGTCATCGGCATCGATGGCACCGGCAATCCGGTGCAGTACACGTCCAGGGAGAACGATGGGACGGGGTTGATGTTCTACCGGGCCCGGTATTACGACCCGGTGCTCAAGCGGTTTGTGTCGACGGATCCGATTGGGTTGAGGGGTGGAATGAATGGGTTTGTCTATGTGGAGGGGAATCCGTTGAGTTATGTCGATCCGGAAGGTCTGGTCGGCTTGTATAGCGACTCTTCGGTCACCGTTAATGCCTACCCTGGGTCCCCTGCTGGCGGTAATGAGCATGCCAGACACGGTCCGGGTCAAAACTATCATGTGCATATGCGCGATTCGAATGGAAGAGATGTCAGGATTTCGACCGAAACATGGCGCCCATTGACCCCGCAGGATCAGAAACTCTACGATCAATCAAAAGCTGTTCGTAGCTTTTGTGAAAATCTGTCTGATGGTGAGAGAAGGTTTTTTGATCGTGTCAATCGTCAGGTCTTTCATAAAGGATATCCAACCGTTAACCAGATGTTGCGGCTCGGCGGCTGGAGAGGCAAAGGCGTTGGTCGAGCTGAGGAGTGATTTGTGAAAACAGGAGGTTGAATGAATAACTTCGCAGTGCCGGAGATTGCGGCGTTTGTGAAAAGTCAGTGGATAGATGATATAGCGGCGCTAATGGGGCGGTCCGCTGAGATTGTCTACAATGATGAAATAAATCTTTTCGATCTTGATCTTGGACTTATCAGGGTTGAGTTGATGGATGGGTCGATCGTTGAGTTCCGTTCGTCATGTGCGATTGTGAGTGGCGAAAAGCGAGCGATTGCGGTGTTGACGGAGCATTGCGGATATCATGTTTTTCCTATTCACGAGGCTAAGGTTTACAAAGATGGGGTTTTAATATACGGGCAGGTCGGAAATTGCTATCCATGAGGAAGTCACCCGAGGCGACAGCAACCAGACCCGCACCACATTCAACGCCCGGGGCCTGCCGCTTGAACAGGTGGATGAGGCCGGCCAGCGCACCCGGTACCGGTACAGCCCCACTGACCAGCTGCTGCAGACCACCGAGCCTTTGGGCCGGGTCACCAAGTACGAACACGACCAACGCGGCAATCGCACCGCTTTTGGTGAACCCGCTGGGCCAGCGTGTGGACATCACGTTCGACCCCACCCCCAACGGCACCCACAACCAGCCCAGCCGCCTGACCCGCTACTTGCTGGGCGTGCCTCTTGACTTCAATGGGAAAACGTCTTCCAGGCAGGGTATCGGCAGACATCGGCCTTGGGAAAATAAGTCAACTGATAAATGCGGATGCGATAGCTTCTAATGAAGCTGCCAATAACTTTGATCGACAATGGCGGGGATCGGGAAAGTTATAGCTCCGTTGAACCGGCGGAGCTCGCGATGGAGGCAATAGATGTAGAGAACGGCGAGTATCTTGCGGTAGATGCTGATGGCCAGGCCCTGGTCATCCAAGTTGTCGAGCAACCTCTACCAATTTTGTTTGGATTGCTATGCTTGCGAATAAAGAAGATGCGAATCCAGTTAACTTGATGAATGCGACGGCCTCACTCTTCACGTCTTTCCGACTTGGTAGCCCCTTTGATAGATTTATCGATCGTCTGGACCCCAGGGGCTAAGCGGCCAACGCTTGGTTACTAGATAGCGCGGAAAAATTTACTTTACTGGCGACCACTATTGTAATTCTGGCTTGGTGGAGGATTGATTTCATGGTCTCTTCAAGCTTCGTATTTATCGATAATCTTGAGCCTGAGTTGGTGCGGCATGCAATGCTCATTGATGTTCCTGCAAGGATTTCGGACAAAGGAACCCTTCTTTCCATCTATAAGAAATCCGGTCAATTTCCCGATCATTTTGGATTTAATTGGGACTCGTTGCAGGATTGTTTGTGTGACTTCTCATGGTGTGATTCGTCTTTGATGCTTATCTCGCATGCCGATTTGCCGCTTATTGATGATAAGAATGAGTTGGCAATTTATTTGCGAATATTGCATGATTCGGTTGTGTCTTTTCAGGTGGCTCGTGCTCATTCAGTTGGTCTGGCGCGAGCAAAAATTCTGGAAAGACGCTTGCTGGTTCGATTTCCCGCAGCCCTACTTAATCCTGTGGAGGCTTTATTGGCCGTCGGTTAGTTGTCTCCCGCCCTACCGTCCCCAGCCTATCCCCCTCGCTGTGTCACCCATCACTCGGTCATTTTCATCCGATCAAGACTGGGATTCGTGTTGTTGATCCGCCGTAGGCCATTCATTTGTCTCTGGCCTAGAGTGACCGAACGCCGCAGGCTCGCTTCGATGGCCGTGGTGCTCGCCATGATCCGAGCCACCGTGGCAGCACTGCTGGTCCTTCTCCTCGCTCACAGGTCGCCTCCTGTGCCATCGACCTCTCCACCGTCACAGAAACCGCCAGTAATGCCGGCCCCAGCTTCGGCTGGGGCTGGACGTTTGAACACGACGTTGGCTTTCTGCCGTTTGCCGGGCCATAGAAGCGGCTGGTGCTGCCCAGCGGACGGCATGTGGGCTTTGTGCAGGACCCCTGCTACCTTGTACGAGCCCTATCCAGGATTTTCGATATCAAGCCGCCGACCCGCTTACAGGACTGATTGAAGTCCAGCTGAGCGCCCATGGTCAGCCTGGGGGCCAGCCACTCGGCGCCGGCTCAACCCTGACCGATGGCCCCCGGCACCGCATGCCGCCGCGTCGACGGCCCCGCCTGCAGCACCTGCCCCGACAGCGCATGGCCCACCAATGGCGGCAGTTCGGCCGCCACCGCCAGCAGCGCGTCCAGATCGACCCCGGTGTCCACGCCCATGGCCTGGAACATGTGCACCAGGTCTTCGGTGCTGACATTGCCGCTGGCCCCGGGCGCGAACGGGCAGCCGCCCAGGCCGCCCAGCGATGCATCGAAACGGCGGATGCCGGCCTGCCAGGCCACCAGCGCGTTGGCCAGGCCCATGCCGCGCGTGTTGTGGAAGTGCGCGGTGAAACTGATCTGCGGCCAGCGCGCCAGCACCTCGCTGCACAGACGTTCCACCTGCGCCGGGTGCGCCATGCCGGTGGTGTCGCACAGGGTGATGCGCTGAATGCCCAGCGCGGCGATCCGTTCGATCAGCCCGAACACCCGCGCCATCGGCACCTCGCCATCGAACGGGCAGCCGAAGGCGGTGGACAACGACGCATTGAAGGCCACCTGTGCCCCCGGCGTCTGGTGCACCAGCGCCACCACATCCTCGAACTGCTGCAATGAACGCTCCGGGCTCATGCGCAGGTTGGCCTGGCTGTGGCTGTCGCTGGCCGACATGACCAGATTGATCTCGTCCACGCCGCAGGCCAGCGCACGTTCGGCGCCCCGGGTGTTGGGCACCAGCGCGGCATAGGTGACGCCGGGTGCGCGGTCGATGCGCTGCATCAGCTCGGCCGCATCGGCCAGCGCGGGTATGGCCTTGGGCGAGGTGAACGAGGTCACCTCGATCTTGTCCAGCCCGGTGCGCGAGAGCGCATTGCACAGCCGCAGCTTGTCGGCGGTGGGCACGAACACCGGCTCGATCTGCAGGCCGTCGCGCAGGGCGACGTCGTGGATGTGGACGCGCTCTGCGCCGCGCTTCATGGTGATGTCCTTCAGACCACGCCCTGCCGGCGCAGCTCGGCGATGCGCTCGGCACTCAGCCCCAGCGAGCCCAGCACCTCGTCGGTGTGCTCGCCCAGCGCAGGGCCGATCCAGCGGGTGGCGCCCGGGGTGGCGCTGAGCTGCGGCACCACACCCGGCAAGGAGACCGGCTGGCCATCCGGCAGGGTGTGCGGCTCGATCATGCCGCGCGCCTGGTAGTGCGGGTCGGCCACGATGTCGGCAGCGGTGTAGATGCGGCCGGCCGGCACGGCGGCGGCTTCCAGCACGTCCAGCACCTGGTCCAGCGTGTGCTGCCCGGTCCACTGGCCGATGGCTTCGTCGATGCGCTGCACCTGCGCCACCCGCCCGGCGTTGCCGGCCAGCGCCGGGTCGTCGGCCAGGTCGGCACGGCCGATGGCGTTCATGAGGCGGCGGAAGATGGCGTCGCCGTTGCCGGCAATGGCCACATACAGGCCGTCGCCGCACAGGTAGGTGTTGGAGGGCGCGATGCCCGGCAGGCTGGCGCCGCTGCGCTCCCGCACGAAGCCCTGCGCGCTGAACTCCGGCACCAGGCTTTCCATGATGGCGAACACCGATTCGTACAGCGCCACATCGATGAACTGCCCGCTGCCGCCGCTGTTCCGGTGGTGCAGCGCCATCAGCGCGCCGATGGTGCCGTACAGCGAGGCCAGGGTGTCGCCCAGGCTCACACCCACGCGCACCGGTGGCCGGTCCGGAAAACCCGAGGTGTAGCGCAGCCCGCCCATGCATTCGGCAATGGCCGCGAAGCCGGGGCGCTGGCTGTAGGGGCCGCTCTGGCCGTAACCCGAGACGCGGACCATGATCAGCTTCGGGTTGAGCGCGTGCAGGGCTTCCCAGCCCAGGCCCCATTTCTCCAGCGTGCCGGGGCGGAAGTTCTCGATCACGATGTCGGCGCTGGCCGCCAGCTGCCGGGCCACCTCGGCGCCTTCGGGCTGGCGCAGGTCCAGCGTGACCGACTTCTTGTTCCGGCTCTGCGAATACCACCAGAGCGACGTGCCCTCGTGCAGCTTCCGCCACTGGCGCAGCGGGTCGCCGCCCTCGGGCGATTCGATCTTGATCACCTCGGCGCCGAACTGCGCCAGCAGCGCGGCCGCGTACGGCCCCGCGATCAGCGAGCCGAGTTCCAGCACCCGCACCCCGGCCAGGGCCTGGGGCGGCGGGGTGTTCGGCGTGCCGGCAGCCGCCATCTCAGTAGCGGCCCGAGAGCAGGGCGCCGCAGCCCGGCACATGGGCCGGCAGCTTCAGGGCCGTCAGCATGGCGTGCGTGGTGCACACGGCGGCCGAGAGCACCGGCAGGCCCAGGCGGTCTTCCACCGGCTGGATGGAGGGCAGCGAGGGCATCTGCACGCAGGCGGACAGCACCACCGCGTCGCAGTTGGCGGTGCTCAGGCGGCGCGAGATCTCGATCGGCGCGCGCGGGTCCTGCGCTCCGACCTGCAGGTTGTCGGAGATTTCCAGCGACAGCGCGTCCAGCACCTCGATGCCTTCGTGCTCGATGTAGTCGACCACCAGCGCGGTCAGCGGTTTCATGTAGGGCGTCAGCACCGCGATCTTCTTCGCGCCGATGCGCTGCAGGCCCTGGATGAGCGCACCCGCGCTGGTCACCACCGGGGCGGGTGCCCCGTTGTCGACCGTGCGCTGGTGCAGCCGCTGCTCGGACTGCCGGTGGTAGCCCCGGCCCATGCTCATGATGGCCACGAGACACGCGTAGCCCAGCACGTCGACCCGGGCGTCCGAGAGTTCGAGCGCGCAGCGGTCGGAGTCGGCGTCCATGGCGGCCAGCTCTTCCTTGGTCACCTTCTTCATCCGCATGCGCGAAGAGTGGAAGCTGAAGCGCTCCGGCGCCACGCCCTCGCGGGCGCGCAGCATGGCCGGGATCTCGGTCTCCATGGTGGTGTTGGAGCTGGGCACGATCTGCCCGATGCGGAAAGAGGTGCGAACGTCAGCGGAGGTCATGGATGGTGGTTCCGGTCACTCGGCGGTGATGTTGCGGCTCTTGATGATCTGGCCCCAGTACCCGGTCTCGCGGGTCACCAGGTCGCCCAGGCCCTTGGGGTCGAGGTAACGCGGCTCCACCCCCTGCAGGGCGGCGCGCTGCTTGGTCTCGGGGGCTTCCAGCACTTTCTTCACCGCTTCGCTGAGCTGGGCAATGACCGGTGCCGGCGTGCCGGCCGGGGCGAACAGGCCGACCCAGGCCTCCAGCTCGAAGCCGGGCAGGCCGGCCTCGGCGGTGGTGGGCACGTCGGGCAGCATCGGGTGGCGGGTCTTGCTGGTCACGGCGTACGGCCGCAGCTTGCCCTGCTGGATGTGGCCCAGCACCGAGGGCGGCGTGGTCATGAAAAACTGCACCTGGCCGGCCAGCACGTCGGCAATGGCGGCGCCCGAACCCTTGTAGGGCACATGGGTCATTTCGGTCTTGGTGGTCTGCTCGAACAGGGCGGTGCCCACGTGCGACAGCGAGCCCACGCCCTGCGAGGCGAAGTTCACCTTGCCGGCGTTGCTGCGCAGGTAGCCCAGCAGCTCGTTCAGGTTTTTTGCCGGCACCGAGGGGTGGGTGGTGATGACGTTGGTGGCCGCCGCGATCAGCGCCACCGGCACCAGGTCCTTCTGGTCCCAGGGCAGCTTGGCGAACATGGCCGGGTTGCCCACGTGGTAGGCCGAGTACGAGATCAGCAGGGTGTAGCCGTCCTTGGGCGCGCGGGCCACCTGGCTGTAGGCGATGTTGCCGCTGGCGCCGCCTTTGTTCTCGACGATCACCGAGCCGCCCAGGGCCTTGGCCACACCATCACTCACCAGGCGTGCCGAGGTGTCGACCACGCCACCCGGCGGGTTGGGCACCACGAAGGTGATGGGCTTGGTGGGGAAGCCCTGCGCGAAGGCGGTGCCGGACAGCGCCAGCAGGCAGGACAGAAGGGTGCGACGGTGCAGCATGGGAATGTCTCCGGTTGTTGTGAGCGAAAAATACCGAGGGGCAGGCGCGCGGATTCTGGAGACACCGGACCGGTTTCGGTTCGTGTTTGATTGACACATCCTCAACCTGTGGTTGAGGATCGAACCATGAACACCCCCCAGTCTTCTGCCCCCATCAACCTCGGCCGCTTCGACCTGGGCTCGCTGCGCCTTTTCCTCATGACGGTGGAGGCCGGCAGCCTGACCGCCGGTGCCGACCGTTACGGCATTTCGCTCGCCGCGGCCAGCAAGCGCATGGCCGAACTCGAAGCCCATGTGGGGCATCCGCTGCTGGCCCGCAGCAAGCGGGGCGTGGTGCCCACCCCGGCCGGGCAGACGCTGCAGCGCCATGCCATCGAGCTGGTGGCGCAGCTGGAACAGATGGCGCTGGCCCTGAACGACTTCCGCCACGGCACCCAGGGCCACCTGCGCATCTGGGCCAACACCTCGGCCTTCGGGCATTTCCTGCCGACCACGCTGGCCCGGTTCTCGGTGCTGCACCCGGGCATCAAGGTCGATCTGGAGGACGTGCTGAGCGAGGAAGCCGCCCGCGCCGTGGCCACCGGCGTGGCCGAACTGGCGGTGATCGGCGACAACACCCCCACCGAAGGGTTGCACACGCTGCCCTGCGAGACCGACGAGCTGGTGCTGCTGGTGCCGGCCGGCCACGCGTTGGCGGTGCGCGAGACGGTGGCCTTCACCGACGCACTGGACCACGACTTTGTCGGCATGAACCGCTCCACCTCGCTCATGCGCCACATTGCCGCCGCTGCCGGGGCCTGCGGCCGGGTGATGCACGCGCGGGTGCAGGTGCGCAGCTTCGACGCCATGTGCCGCATGGTCAGTGCCGGGCTGGGGCTGGCCATCTTGCCGCGCGCCAGCGCCCTGCCGCTGGCGCCTGCGCTGGGTCTGGTGCTGCGCCGGCTCGACGGGCTCTGGACCCGGCGGCGCCTGCTGCTGGCCATGCGCGACCGGCAGCAGCTCTCGGCCCCGGCGCGCGCCTTCGTGGAACTGGTGGAGGCGGGAGCCGAAGGGGCGCCGGCTCAGACCGGCTGATCCGGCCGGGGCAGGGCGGAGGTCGGCAGGCCGAACACCCGGTCGAACACCCAGTTGAAGACGAAGGTGTAGACCAGAAAGAACACGATCAGGCCGATGTCCATGACGAAGGCTTCCCAGAGCGTCAGGTTCAGCCACCAGGCAAAGGCCGGCACCAGCGTGATCACCAGCCCGGTCTCGAAGCCGATGGCATGGGCCACCCGCCGGCCCAGGCTGCGGCCCCGCGTGGCCTGCCGGGCTTCCCACCATTCGAAGGCGGTGTTGTAGGCCAGGTTCCAGACCACTGCCACCACCGAAGCGCCCACCGCCGCGACGCCGGCCCGCTCCAGGTCGCTGCCGGAGAACTGCTGGAGCAGCAGGGTGGAGGCGGTGATGGCGATCAGCTCGAAGAGCGTGACATAGACGAGCTTGCGCTTCAGACCTTGCATGCGGGGGGAGGAGACGGAGGGGGAGGGGCTCAAGGAGAAAACCCGCGACTCTAACCGCATGCGCCCACCCATGCACCGACACGGTGCAGGGTATCTCCGCGTTCGGCAGAATCCGGCCCCATGAAACTCCGAGCCGACTGGACCGAACGCTGCGTGGTGCACAGCCACGACCTGCCCTGGGTGGCCTCGCCTTCCCGGCTGGTGGAGCGGCGCATGCTGGAGCGCGACGGCGACGAGGTGGCGCGCGCCACTTCGGTGGTTCGGTACGCGCCCGGCGCGAGGTTCGAGGCCCACGACCACGAACTCGGCGAAGAAATTCTGGTGCTGGACGGCGTGTTCAGCGACGAGACCGGCCACTACGGCCCCGGCACCTACCTCAAGAACCCGCCCGGATCGCGCCATGCGCCGTTCTCCGAGCCGGGCTGCACCATCTTCGTCAAGCTGCGCTACCAGGACCCGCAGGACCAGGAGCAGATCGCCCTGGACACCCGTACCGCCCCCTGGCGGCAGGGGCTGGTGCCCGGCCTGTCGGTGCTGCCGCTGTCCTCGTTCGGCACCCGCCACACGGCGCTGGTGCGCTGGGCGCCGGGCACGTACTTCAACCCGCACCGGCACTACGGTGGCGAGGAAATCTTTGTGGTGGATGGTGTGTTCTCCGACGAACACGGCGACTACCCGGCCGGCAGCTGGCTGCGCAGCCCGCACCTGAGCCAGCACCAGCCGTTCTCGCGGGAAGGCTGTCTCATCCTCGTCAAGACCGGGCATCTGCTGACCGACGCCAGCCCCTGAAAACCGCCCGCCCGGGTCGGTCCGGGGGTGGTCCGGGCCGGACCTGCGACAATGCCCGGTCTGCCTCGATGGTGAAATTGGTAGACACAGCGGACTTAAAATCCGCCGCCCCCAACAGGGCGTACCGGTTCGATTCCGGTTCGGGGCACCAGCCACGGCCGGCCACCACCACCGGCCATCCCTCCGGACACCACCGGATTAGCGAGTTTTCATGAGCCGATTCAACGCCCCCTTCGAAATCCATGTGCACGGCGATCTGCCCCTGCGCGAGGACGTCGCCTACGAGCAGATCCAGGAGGCGCTCAAACCCCTGTGGCAGTACGCCGGTGCCCGCTCGCTGGCGGCCGCTGCGGCCAGCACCTACGAGGACGAGCCCGGCATACGCGTCGACAGCGAAGCCCATGTGCTGCAGATCTGCTGGACCGTCACCGGCGACGAAGACTTCCGCCAGATCATGGAAGAGGCCTGCATGGCCCTGAACGAGATCAGTGCTGCCGGCGCGCCGCTGGAGGTGTCGTTCTACGACACCGAGTACGACGAGGAAGACCCGGCCGAGGGCGAGGAAGCCCGCGACGACTTCGTCATGTTCTTCGTCGGGCCCACGCCGGCCGCCATCATGCAGACCCAGCGCGACCTGCTGGTGCAGGACGTGGTGCACATCATGGAGCGCCACTTCGATGCCGCCGAGCTCGGCGACGTGGTGGGCGCCATCGACCAGCTGTTCACCCAGCGCTTCGATGCCCTGGTCAATTCCATGCAGCTGGGCCGCCCGCCGCGCGGCCATGGCGGCTCGGGCCACGGTGGCCCGCGCAAGCCGCGTCACCTGCACTGAGGCCCTGGCGGCCTGAGGACCTTCACCCATGCCGCTGTTTCCTGCCGATGCGCTGAACCCCGGCGTGCGCCCGCGCGAGGTGTTCGGCTGGGCCCTCTACGACTTTGCCAACTCCGGCTACACCACCGTGGTGCTCACGGCGGTGTTCGCGGCCTACTTCGTGGGTGCGGTGGCCGGGGGCGCACCCTGGGCCACCTTCGCCTGGACGGCCGCACTCAGCGCCTCGCACCTGCTGGTCATGCTGACCATGCCCGGCATCGGTGCCTGGGCCGACCAGCGCGCCGCCAAGCGCCGCCTGCTGGCCCTGTGCACCCTGGGTTGTGTGCTGGCCACGGCCGCCCTGGCCCTGGTGGGGCCGGGTGCGGTGGTGCTGGGCGTGCTGCTGGTGGTGGTGTCGAACACCTTCTTTTCCTGGGGCGAGTCGCTGGCGGCCGCCTTCCTGCCCGAACTCGCCCGGCCGCAGGCCATGGGCCGGGTCAGCGGCTGGGGCTGGAGCCTGGGCTATGTGGGCGGCATGCTGGCCCTGGGTCTGAGCCTGGCCTGGGTGCTGCAGGCGCAGGCGGCGGGCCAGCCGGCGGCCGAGTTCGTGCCGGTCACCCTGCTGATCACGGCCGGCCTGTTTGCGCTGGCCGGCACCGCGTCGGTGCTGCTGCTGCGGGAACACACGCCGGCCAGGGCGGCGGCTGCGGGCGCCGGCGGGCTGGGCGCGGCCTGGCGGCAATTGCGGGCCACGCTGCGCCAGGCCCGCCACTACCGCGACTTCATGTGGCTGCTGGCCTGTGCAGCGGCCTACCAGGGCGGCGTGGCGGTGGCCATTGCGCTGGCCGCCATCTATGCCGAGCAGGTGGTGGGTTTCGAGCCGCAACAGACCATGGTGCTGATCTTCGTGTTGAACATTGCCGCCATGGCCGGTGCCTTTGCCTTCGGCTACGGCCAGGACCGGCTGGGCCACAAGCGCGCACTGGCCATCACCCTGGTCGGCTGGATGGCCACCTGCGTGCTGGCCGCGCTCACCACCACCCAGGCGGTGTTCTGGTGGGCGGCCGCCATTGCCGGGCTGTGCATGGGTTCCAGCCAGTCGGCCGGCCGGGCCATGGCCGGCATGCTGGCGCCGCCGGCCCAGCTGGCCGAGTTTTATGGCCTCTGGACCTTCGCCACCCGGGTGGCCAGCATCGTCGGGCCGCTGACCTATGGCGCCATCACCTGGATCACCGATGGCAACCACCGGCTGGCCATCGGCAGCACGGCGCTGCTGTTCGCGCTGGGTCTGTTGTTGCTGGTGCCGCTGGACATGGAGCGCGGCCGCCGGGCGGCGCTGTCGGCGCCGCGCTGAGCGGCATCAGGCGGCGTCGGGCACCACCACGCGGCGGGCTTCGCCATGCCAGCCGAGCCAGCGCCGGGCCGCAGCGGTCAGCGCTTCGGGCTCGCCGGTGGTGAGCAGCACCGATCCGGCCAGCGGCGGCTGGCCGTGCGCAGCGGCCTCCAGCCCCAGCACCTGGCGTGTGCGGCGGGCCACCGCTTCGCCGGTGTCCACCAGCCGCACACCGGGGCCGGCGGCGCGTTGCAGCACCTCGGCCGCAAACGGGTAGTGGGTGCAGCCCAGCACCAGGGTGTCCAGCGCCGGGGTGGACTGGCGCACCGTGGCCACATGCTGCTGGCCCAGGCGTTCGATGGCCTCGGCGTCGTCCCGTTCGATGGCCCCGGCCAGCCCGTCGCAGGGCTGGTCATGGATGTGCAGCGGGCGGCCGGCGGCGGCCTCCAGCCGCTGGCGCAGCGCGCGGTAGCGTTCGCTGCCCAGCGTGCCCCGGGTGGCCAGCACACCCACATGGCCGCTGGTGCTGAGCTCGGCCGCCGGCTTGATGGCCGGCTCCACGCCGACGATGGGCAGGTCGGCATGGCGGGTCCGCAGGCCGTCGATGGCCAGGGCGGTGGCGGTGTTGCAGGCCACCACCAGCGCGTCGATCCGGTGCACCTGCCGCAGCCACTGCACGATGGCCTGCGACCGCTTTGCCACCCAGTCCGCGCCTCGCTCGCCGTAGGGCGCGTGCAGGCTGTCGGCCAGGTAGGTGAAGCGCACGCCCGGCAGCTCGGCGCGCAGGGCCCGCAGCACGCTCAGGCCGCCGACCCCGCTGTCGAACACGCCGACATGGCGAGCCTCAGGTTTCAAGCCGATGCGACGGTGATGCCCTTGAACTCGCCGCTGGCAATGCGCTTCTGCCACTCGGCCGGGCCGGTGATGTGGGCGCTGGTGCCGCCGGCGTCCACCGCCACCGTCACCGGCATGTCGACCACGTCGAACTCGTAGATGGCTTCCATGCCCAGGTCTTCAAAGCCGACCACGCGGGCCGCCTTGATGGCCTTGGACACCAGGTAGGCCGCGCCGCCCACCGCCATGAGGTAGGCACTCTGGTGCTTCTGGATGGCCTCGATGGCGACCGGGCCGCGCTCGGCCTTGCCCACCATGGCGATCAGGCCGGTCTCGGCCAGCATCATCTCGGTGAAGCCGTCCATGCGGGTGGCGGTGGTGGGGCCGGCAGGGCCCACCGCCTCGTCGCGCACCGGGTCCACCGGACCCACGTAGTAAATGACCCGGTTGGTGAAGTCCACCGGCAGCTTCTCGCCCTTGGCGAGCATGCCCTGGATGCGCTTGTGGGCAGCGTCGCGGCCGGTCAGCATCTTGCCGTTGAGCAGCAGCGTCTGGCCCGGCTTCCAGGCGGCCACATCGGCCTTGGTGAGGGTGTTCAGGTCGACACGCGTGCTCTTCTGGGTGTCGGGCACCCAGTTGACGTCGGGCCAGAGGTCGAGGCTGGGCGCGTCCAGGTAGACCGGGCCGCTGCCGTCCAGCACGAAATGGGCGTGGCGGGTGGCGGCGCAGTTGGGGATCATGGCCACCGGCTTGCTGGCCGCGTGGGTCGGGTACATCTTGATCTTGACGTCCAGCACCGTGGTCAGGCCGCCCAGGCCCTGGGCACCGATGCCCAGCGCATTGACCTTTTCGTACAGCTCCAGGCGCAGTTCCTCGACCTGGCTCAGCTTCTCGCCCTTGGCCGACTTGTCCTGCAGTTCGTACATGTCCAGGTCGTCCATGAGGGACTCCTTGGCCATCAGCACCGCCTTCTCGGCCGTGCCGCCGATGCCGATGCCCAGCATGCCCGGCGGGCACCAGCCGGCGCCCATGGTGGGCACGGTCTTCAGCACCCAGTCGACCACCGAGTCACCCGGGTTGAGCATGATCATCTTGCTCTTGTTCTCGCTGCCGCCGCCCTTGGCCGCCACGGTCACCTCGACCGTGTCGCCGGGCACGATCTCGGTGAAGATGACCGCCGGCGTGTTGTCCTTGGTGTTCTTGCGCAGGAACTGCGGGTCGGCCACCACGCTGGCGCGCAGCTGGTTGTCCGGGTGGTTGTAGCCCCGGCGCACGCCCTCGTTGACCGCGTCTTCGAGACCGCCGGTGAAGCCTTCCCAGCGCACGTTCATGCCGACCTTCAGGAACACGTTGACGATGCCGGTGTCCTGGCAGATGGGGCGGCGGCCCACGGCGCTCATCTTGCTGTTGGTCAGGATCTGCGCAATGGCGTCCTTGGCCGCGGCGCTCTGCTCGCGCTGGTAGGCGCGGGCCAGGTGGGCGATGTAGTCGGCCGGGTGGTAGAAGCTGATGTACTGCAGCGCGCCGGCGATGGATTCGATCAGGTCTTCCTGGCGGATGGTGCTCATGGTCGCAACCTTGGGAGTGGGGATGGAGATGTGGGGAAGGGCGAAGAGGGCGGAGAGGATGGCCGGGTCAGTGGCCGTGGCCGGCGGGGGGATGCATCAGCCGGTCGGTCAGGGCGATGGCCAGCGCGCTGAACAGGAACGCGATGTGGATCACGGTCTGCCAGATCAGCACCTTCTCGTCGTAGTTGGCGGCGTTGATGAAGGTCTTGAGCAGGTGGATGGAGCTGATGCCGATGATGGCGGTGGCCAGCTTCACCTTCAGCACCGAGGCGTTCACATGGCTCAGCCATTCCGGCTGGTCGGGGTGGTTCTCCAGGTGCATGCGGCTGACGAAGGTCTCGTAGCCGCCCACGATGACCATGATCAGCAGGTTGCTGATCATGACCACGTCGATCAGGGCCAGCACCACCAGCATGATCACGGTCTCGTTCAGACCGGTGAGCACCACGTCGCTCTTGTAGCCGATGCTGGTGACCAGCTTCTGCAGCGCCACCTCGTTGCCGAAGGCGGCCTCGATCAGGTGCACCAGCTCGACCCAGAAGTGGAAGACATAGATGGCCTGCGCCGCGATCAGGCCGAGGTACAGCGGCAGCTGCAGCCAGCGGCTGGCGAAGATCAGGTTCGGGAGCGGCCGGATGGGGCCGGTTTTGACGGGATCGGTCATGAAAATGGAAAATGCGTGGTGGTCCGGGCGGGGTTGTATCCACCCTGCGGGCAGCCTGCTATTGTAGGTGTCGCCTCTGTGTCAGTGGCTTGTAAGAGCGGCTGCGCACAGTGCCCGGCGTTCCGGATTTCAACAACATCACAGGAGACTTGCGCATGTCAGCACCCTCGTCGTCGATCGAATCCACCCTGGTCGAAAACCGGGTCTTCGAACCCGCTGCCGCCACCGTCCAGGCCGCCCGCATCTCGGGCATGGATGCCTACCAGGCCCTGTGTGCCGAGGCAGAGCGGGACCACGAAGGGTTCTGGGCCCGTCTGGCCCGCGAGACGCTGACCTGGCACAAGCCCTTCACCCAGACGCTGGACGCCTCGCAGGCGCCGTTCTACAAGTGGTTCCAGGACGGCGAGCTGAACGCCTCCTTCAACTGCCTGGACCGCCACATGGGCACCCCGGTGGAGCACAAGACGGCCATCATCTTCGAGGCCGACGGCGGCGAGGTCACCCGCGTCACCTACCGCGAGCTGCTCGACAAAGTGTCGCAATTTGCGAATGTTCTGAAGGCCAAGGGCGTGAAGAAGGGCGACCGTGTCGTCATCTACATGCCCATGACCATCGAGGGCGTGGTGGCCATGCAGGCCTGCGCGCGCATCGGCGCCACCCACTCGGTGGTGTTCGGCGGCTTCTCGGCCAAGGCGCTGCAGGAACGCATCCAGGATGCCGGCGCGGTGGCGGTCATCACGGCCAACTACCAGCTGCGTGGCGGCAAGGAACTGCCGCTCAAGTCCATCGTGGACGAGGGCATCGCCATGGGTGGCTGCGAGTGCATCAGCAACGTGATCGTGTTCCAGCGCACCGCCACCGCCTGCAACATGGTGGCCGGCCGCGACACCTTCATCCACGAGGACATGGCCGGCCAGTCCACCACCTGCCCGGCCGAGATGGTGGGCGCCGAGCACCCGCTGTTCGTGCTGTACACCTCCGGCTCCACCGGCAAGCCCAAGGGCGTGCAGCACAGCACCGGCGGTTACCTGCTGTGGGCCAACCTCACCATGAACTGGACCTTCGACCTGAAGGCCGACGACATCTTCTGGTGCACCGCCGACATCGGCTGGATCACCGGCCACAGCTATGTGGCCTACGGCCCGCTGGCCGCCGGCGCCACCCAGATCGTGTTCGAGGGCGTGCCCACCTACCCGAACGCCGGCCGCTTCTGGCAGATGATCGAGAAGCACAAGTGCACCATCTTCTACACCGCGCCCACCGCCATCCGCTCGCTCATCAAGGCGGCCGAGGGTGACGAGAAGGTGCACCCGGCGCGCTCCGACCTCTCCAGCCTGCGCCTGCTGGGCTCGGTGGGCGAGCCCATCAACCCCGAAGCCTGGATGTGGTACTACAAGCATGTGGGCGGCGAGCGTTGCCCCATCGTCGACACCTTCTGGCAGACCGAGACCGGCGGCCACATGATCACGCCGCTGCCGGGCGCCACGCCGCTGGTGCCGGGCTCCTGCACGCTGCCGCTGCCGGGCATTGCCGCCGCCATCGTGGACGAGACCGGCAACGACGTGGCCAACGGTGCCGGCGGCATCCTGGTGGTCAAGAAGCCCTGGCCTTCCATGATCCGCACCATCTGGGGCGACCCGGAGCGCTTCAAGAAGAGCTATTTCCCGGACGAGCTGCGCGGCTACTACCTGGCCGGCGATGGCGCGGTGCGCAGCGCCGACCGCGGCTACTTCCGCATCACCGGCCGCATCGACGACGTGCTCAACGTCTCGGGCCACCGCATGGGCACCATGGAGATCGAGTCCGCCCTGGTCGGCAAGACCGACCTGGTGGCCGAGGCCGCCGTGGTGGGCCGCCCGGACGACCTCACCGGCGAGGCCATCGTGGCCTTCGTGGTGCTCAAGCGTTCGCGCCCCACCGGCGACGAGGCCAAGGCCATTGCCAAGGAGCTGCGCGACTGGGTGGGCAAGGAGATCGGCCCGATCGCCAAGCCCAAGGACATCCGCTTCGGCGACAACCTGCCCAAGACCCGCTCCGGCAAGATCATGCGGCGCCTGCTGCGCTCCATTGCCAAGGGCGAGGCCATCACCCAGGACACCTCCACGCTGGAGAACCCGGCCATCTTGGAGCAGCTGGCGGAAAACAACTGACCCGCGACGCACGCACAAAAAAACCCGCCTTCAAGGCGGGTTTTTTCATGGGCTGCGCCAGCGGCGCAGGGGATCACTTCATGCCCAGGATCCAGGCGGAGAGCTTCTTCGCTTCGGCGTCGCTCACCTGCGGGTTGGCCGGCATCGGGATGGCTCCCCACACGCCCGCGCCACCCTTCTGGATCTTGGTGGCCAGCATGTCGACGGCCTTGGCGTCGCCGGCGTACTTCTTGGCGATGTCCTTGTAGGACGGGCCGACCAGCTTCTTGTCCATGGCATGGCAGGCCAGGCAGTTCTTGCTCTTGGCCAGGGCCTCGTCGGCCATGGCGGGAGCGGACAGGACGGCCAGCGAGGCCATAATCATCAGGGTGCGTTTCATGGGGTTCGAGTCCTCTGGGGTGGTTGCAATCGCGCGCCGATTCTAGCGAATCGCGCTCGTTTCCGATCCTTGAAACGGCCGATCGTTCAGAACCATTACCGGTATTTACCCGGGCTTCACGGAGCTTCCTCATGTACCTCCTCATCGTCGGCGTCGCGCTGCTGCTGCTCAAGTACCTGGAGGTCGGCCCGGTGGCCGGCTGGTCGTGGCTGGTGGTGCTGTCGCCGTTCGGGCTGGCGGTGCTGTGGTGGGCCTGGGCCGACAGCTCGGGCTACACCCGCCGCAAGCAGATGGAAAAGATGGAACAGCGCAAGACCGACCGGATCGAAAAGCAGCGCAAGGCCCTGGGCCTTGACCGGCATCGTCGCTGACACGTCGTGCCGCCGCCAGCAGCCGTCCGATAATCGCGGGCTGACCGCAGCCCGGTCGCCCACCACCCCACAACGACCCCGAGACACCATGCCGCAATACCGTTCCAAGACCTCCACCGCCGGCCGCAACATGGCGGGTGCCCGCGCCCTGTGGCGCGCCACCGGCATGAAGGACGGCGACTTCAGCAAGCCCATCATCGCCATCGCCAACTCGTTCACCCAGTTCGTGCCCGGCCATGTGCACCTGAAGGACCTGGGCCAGCTGGTGGCCCGCGAGATCGAGGCCGTGGGCGGTGTGGCCAAGGAGTTCAACACCATCGCGGTGGACGACGGCATCGCCATGGGCCACGACGGCATGCTCTATTCGCTGCCCAGCCGCGACATCATTGCGGACTCGGTGGAGTACATGGTCAACGCCCACTGCGCCGATGCGCTGGTGTGCATCTCCAACTGCGACAAGATCACCCCCGGCATGCTCATGGCCGCCATGCGGCTGAACATCCCGGTGGTGTTCGTCTCGGGCGGCCCGATGGAGGCCGGCAAGGTGCGTCTGGCGGTGCCGGGCAGCTCCACCATCCAGATCAAGAAGCTCGACCTGATCGACGCCATGGTCATGGCCGCCGACGACAAGGTCTCGGAGGCCGACCTGGCCGAGGTCGAGCGTTCTGCCTGCCCCACCTGCGGTTCCTGCTCGGGCATGTTCACCGCCAACTCCATGAACTGCCTGACCGAGGCCCTGGGCCTCTCGCTGCCCGGCAACGGCACGGTGCTGGCCACCCACGCCGACCGCGAGGAGCTGTTCAAGCGCGCCGGCCGCACCGTGGTCGAGCTGTGCCGCCGCTACTACGAGCAGGAAGACGCCTCGGTGCTGCCGCGCGCCATCGGCAAGAAGGCCTTCGAGAACGCCATGACGCTGGACATCGCCATGGGCGGCTCCACCAACACCATCCTGCACATCCTGGCCGCGGCCCAGGAGGCCGGCATCGATTTCGACATGACCGACATCGACCGCATGTCGCGCGACGTGCCGCAGCTGTGCAAGGTGGCGCCCAACACCAACAAGTACCACATCGAGGACGTGCACCGCGCCGGCGGCATCATGGCGATCCTGGGCGAGCTGGACCGCGCCGGCAAGCTGCACACCGACGTGCCCACGGTGCACGCGCCCACCCTCAAGCACGCCCTGGACGAGTGGGACATCGCCCGCAACCCCTCGGAAGCGGTCAAGACCTTCTTCATGGCCGGCCCGGCCGGCATCCCGACCCAGGTGGCCTTCAGCCAGAACACCCGCTGGCCCAGCCTCGACACGGACCGCGCCGAGGGCTGCATCCGCTCGTACGAACACGCGTTCTCCAAGGAAGGCGGTCTGGCGGTGCTGCGCGGCAACATCGCCGTGGACGGCTGCGTGGTCAAGACCGCCGGCGTGGACGACAGCCTGATGGTGTTCGAAGGCCCGGCCCATGTGGTCGAGAGCCAGGACGACGCGGTGCAGAACATCCTGGACGACAAGGTCAAGGCCGGCGACGTGGTGGTGGTGCGTTACGAGGGCCCCAAGGGCGGCCCCGGCATGCAGGAAATGCTCTACCCCACCAGCTACATCAAGTCCAAGGGCCTGGGCAAGGCCTGTGCGCTGCTGACCGACGGCCGCTTCTCGGGCGGCACCTCCGGCCTGTCCATCGGCCATTGCTCGCCCGAAGCGGCGGCCGGTGGCGCCATCGGCCTTGTGCGCAACGGTGACCGCATCCGCATCGACATCCCGAACCGCAGCATCAATGTGCTGGTGAGCGACGAAGAACTCGCCCGCCGCCGCGCCGAACAGGACGCCAAAGGCTGGAAGCCGGAGCAGCCGCGTCCGCGCCAGGTCTCGGCCGCCCTGCGCGCCTACGCGCTGCTGGCCACCTCGGCCGACAAGGGCGCGGTGCGCGACCTCTCCAAGCTCGAAGGCTGATGCTGGTCCACCCCGCCATCGACCCGGTTGCGCTGCAGCTGGGCCCCGTGGCCATCCACTGGTACGGCCTGACCTACCTCGCCGCCTTCGTGCTGTTCGTGGTGCTGGGGCGGCTGCGCCTGAAGCACGAGCCGTTTGCCCACCTGCGCGAGCCGGCCTGGACCCCCCGCGACGTCGAGGACATCCTGTTCCTGGGTGTGCTGGGGGTGGTGGCGGGCGGGCGCATCGGCTACTGCGTGTTCTACCAGCCGGGCTACTACCTGCAGCACCCGCTGGAGGTGTTCGCGGTGTGGCAGGGCGGCATGAGCTTTCATGGCGGCCTGATCGGCGTGCTGCTGGCCATGGTCTGGTACGCCCGCAGCCGGGGGCGGCCGTTCCTGCAGGTGATGGACTTCGTGGCGCCCTGTGTGCCCACCGGGCTGGCGGCGGGTCGCGCCGGCAACTTCCTCAACGGCGAACTGTGGGGCCGGGTGGCCGACCCGTCGCTGCCCTGGGGCATGGTGTTCCGGGGGGCGGGCGATCTGCCACGCCATCCTTCGCAGGTCTACCAGTTCCTGCTGGAGGGGCTGCTGCTGTTCGTGCTGCTGTGGCTTTACGCCCGCAAGCCGCGCGCCACCGGCCAGGTGTCGGCCATGTTCCTGCTGGGCTACGGCGTGTTCCGCTTCGTGGCCGAGTTCTTCCGCGAGCCGGACGCCCACCTGGGCCTGCTCTCGCTGGGCATGAGCATGGGGCAGTGGCTGTGCATTCCCATGATCCTGGCGGGTCTGGTGCTGGCCTGGGCCAGCCGCTCCCGCCCGCATTGAGGCCCAGGGTCAGGAGCGAAAGGGCAGGGTAACCACCTGCCCTTTTTTTGCGTCGGCTGATTAGCATTACGCGTAATTACCGATAATTTTCAAAACTTCCTGCCCTCCATCCGACCATGCGCGTGGTTCCCAGCTCCCTGCACGATGACGTGGCCGACCGGCTGCGGGAGCTGATCTTTGGCGGCAGCCTGACGCCGGGCAGCTTCATCGACGAGCCCGCCCTGTGCGAACAGCTGGGCATCTCGCGCACCCCCCTGCGCGAGGCGCTGAAGGTCCTCACGGCCGAGGGCCTGCTGCGCCACGAGCCCCGGCGGGGCTGCTTCGTCAACCAGATCACCGAGCGCGACCTGGACGAGATCTTCCCGGTCATCGCGCTGCTGGAAGGGCGCTGCGCCTTCGAGGCCGCCCGCAACGCCAGCGACGCCGACCTGGCGGCCCTCGAGGTGCTGCACCAGCGCCTGAACCGTCACGCCCAGGCCCGCCGCATCAGCGACTACTACGAGACCAACCACAGCATTCACGAAGCCATCATCACCCTGGCCGACAACCGCTGGCTGGCCCAGGTGATCGGCGACCTGCGCAAGATCCTGCGGCTGGCCCGGCTGCAGCAGCTGCACGCGCCGGGCCGGCTGGCCCAGAGCCTGGCCGAGCACATGGCGGTGTTCGCGGCGCTCAAGGCCCGCGACGCCGAAGGTGCCGAGGCCGCCATGCGAACCCATCTGGTCCGCCAGCGCGAGGCGCTGCGCGAGCTGGCCCGCCAACGCACTTCGAGGATTTCGGCATGAACGCATCGACCTGGATCAACGAGCGTGTGAACAAGCTGCGGCCGGCCGCGTCGGCCCACCGCAGCGTGGCCGAGCGCATCAAGGCCCGGCTGCGGCAGGGCGACGAAGCGCTGTCGCCGCGTGCCCTGCGCCAGCGCATGGAGGACATCCAGGCGGTGGTCGACCCGATGGTCAGCGAGGTGGAGGGCGGCCGCCGCGCCCAGGTGCTGATGGACTGGTACACCCGGGCAGAAGCCGCCGAGCGGCGCGATGTCTGGCGCCTGCTGTCCGAGCTGTTCAAGGCCGACCCCGACAAGGTCCGCAAGGCCCAGGCCGAGCTGGCCGCCGCCGCCGGCACGCCCGACGAAGCCGCCGCCGAGGTGCGCTTTCGCCGTGCCACCGTCTCCCCGCGTCGGCGGGTGCTGCAGCGCATCAGCGCGCACCCGGACGGCATCCGTTTCCTGGTCGACCTGCGGGCCGAGCTGCAGCCGCACCTCAAGGCGGAGCCCTCGCTGCAGGCGCTGGACGTGGAGATGGAATACATGTTCTCCACCTGGTTCGATGTCGGCTTCCTGGAGCTGCGCCGCATCAGCTGGGATTCACCGGCCTCGCTGGTGGAGAAGTTGATCAAGTACGAGGCGGTGCACGACATCCGCAGCTGGGCCGACGTGAAGAACCGGCTCGACAGCGACCGCCGCTGCTACGGCTTCTTCCACCCGCGGCTGCCGGGCGAGCCGCTGATCTTTGTCGAGGTGGCGCTGATGAACCACATCGCCGAGAGCATCACGCCCTTGCTGGACGAAGCCGCCGCCCCCGACGACCTGACCCGGGCCACCACCGCCATCTTCTATTCCATCAGCAACACCCAGACCGGGCTGCGCGGCGTGAGCTTCGGCGACTCGCTCATCAAGCATGTGGTGGAGACGCTGAAGGCCGAGTTTCCGCGCCTCAAGGTGTTTGCCACCCTGTCACCCATACCCGGTCTGCGGCCCTGGCTGCAGCGCAACGCGCCAGCGGACCTGCTGGCCGCCTGGGAGCGGTGGCACGAACTGGGCGAACACGACACGCCGCGCCGGGCCCTGCTGGGCTGGGCCGCCCGCTACCTGACGCAGGAGCTGGTCGACGGCAAGCCGCTGGACCCGGTGGCCCGTTTCCACCTCGGCAACGGTGCCCGGGTCGAGCGCCTGAACTGGGGCGCCGACCCTTCGGCCAAAGGCGTCAAGCAGTCGTACGGCCTGATGGTGAACTACCTCTACGACCTCAAGCGCCTCGACCGCCATCGGAACCAGCTGGCAGCCGGAAAAGTACCGATGTCCGGCGGCGTCGAAGACCTGTACCTTTGATCCTTTTCCCGCCCACAACCACAAGACCCGGAGACAACACCATGAATGCATCGCTGCAACGCCGTCACCTGCTGGGTGTCGCACTGGCCGGCACGGCCCTTCACCATGTGGGCGCCTACGCCCAGGCCGGCTGGCCGACCAAGCCGGTGACCATGATCGTGCCGTTCCCGGCCGGCGGGGGCACCGATGCCTTCGCGCGGCCGCTGTCGGTGGCCTTCACCCGCATCTCGGGCAAGTCGCTGGTGATCGACAACCGCGGCGGCGCCGGCGGCACCCTGGGCGCCAGCATCGCGGCCAAGGCCCAGCCCGACGGCTACACCCTGTTCATGGGCGCGGTGCACCACTCCATTGCGCCGGCCATGTACCCCCGGCTCGACTACGACATCGAGAAAGACCTGATCCCCCTCATCCTGGTGGCCAGCGTGCCGCAGGTGCTGGTGGTGAACCCGAAGCGGGTGTCCGGCAACTTCCAGGACTTCCTGAAGCAGGTCAAGGCCAACCCCGGCAAGCTCAACTACGGCTCGGCCGGCGGCGGCACTTCGCACCACCTGGCCGGCGAGCTGTTCAAGCAGCAGACCAAGACCTTCATCACCCACATTCCGTACCGTGGCGCAGGCCCGGCCCTGAACGACCTGATTGCCGGCAACGTCGACATGATGTTCGACGGCCTGGGGTCGTCCGCAGCCCACATCAAGGGCGGCCGCATCAAGGCGCTGATGGTCGCCGGTGCCAAGCGCAACCCGGCCTTCCCCGATGTGCCCTGCGCCGCCGAACTCGGCCTGCCCGACTACAACGTCACCACCTGGTACGGCGTGTGGGCCCCCAAGGGCACGCCGGCCGATGCCCAGAAGGCCGCCATCGACGAGATCCGCAAGGCGGCCAGCACCGACGAGGCCAAGGCCGTGTGGGCCAACCAGGGCGCCGAATTCCCCGACCTCAGCGGCAACGCCTTCGACAGCTTCGTCAAGGGCGAGATCCGCAAGTGGGCCCAGGTGGTCAAGGCCTCCGGCGCCAAGCTCGACTGATGACGGGCGTGGGCCACATCCGCTTCGGTTGCGAAGGGGCACTGGCCCGCGTGACGCTGTGCCACCCCGGCCGGCTCAATGCCATGTCGCGCACCATGTGGCGCGAGCTGGCCGGCATCTTTCGGCGCCTGCAGTCGGGCGCGGCGGAGCTGGCGGCCGTGCGCGCCGTGGTGGTGGCCGGGGAGGGCGGGCACTTCTGTGCCGGCGGCGACATCGCCGAATACCCGGACTTCCGCTTCGAGCCGCAGGGCCTGCGCGACTTCCACGAGGACGATGTCTGGGGCGGCCTCTCGGCCATGCTCGACTGTGACCTGCCGGTGGTGGCCGCCATCGAGGGCAACTGCATGGGCGCCGGCATGGAGATCGCCAGCTGCTGCGACATCCGCGTGGCCGGCGCAGCGGCCCGCTTCGGCGCACCGATTGCCCGGCTGGGTTTCCCCATGGCCCCGCGTGAAGCCCAGCTGGTGGCGCGTGAGGCCGGTCTGACCACCGCCCGCGAAATGCTGCTGGAGGCCGCCGTGCTGGACGCGCCCACGCTGCTGCAGCGCGGCTTTCTGAACGCCGTGGTCGACGACGCCTCGGTGCAGGCCGAAGCCACCACCCGGGCCAGCCGCATCGCCTCGCTGGCCCCGCAGGCGGCCCGCCTCAACAAGCAGACCCTGCGCGCCCTGCTGCCCCCGCCGCCCGGTGCCGCGCTGCTGGCCCGGGCCTACGATTACGCCGACAGCCCCGAACACCGCGAGGGCATCACCGCATTCCTCCACAAGCGCGCCCCGGTTTTCGGGGCGGGCTGATCCTTCTCCGCTCCACCACCGCCTGCCATGAGCAACCACAACCTGTTTGTCGCCCTGCGCGACGCCTTCCCGGCCGACCTCGACGCCACTGCGGTGGAAACCGTGGGCGGTGCCCAGTCCGGCCTGCGTTACTCCTGGCGCGACCTCGACCGGGCCACCGCCATGGTGGCCAACCTGATCGATTCGCTGAACCTGCCGCCGCGCTCGCGCATTGCGGTGCAGGTGGAGAAGTCGGTCGAGGCGCTCATCCTGTACCTGGCCACGCTGCGCGCCGGCCATGTCTTCCTGCCGCTCAACACCGCCTACCAGGCCGGCGAGATCGAGTACTTCGTGGGCAATGCCGAGCCGGCCATGGTGGTCTGCAGCCCGGCCAACTTCGGCTGGGTGTCCAAGATCGTCTTTCAGGCCGGCACCCGCCATGTGTTCACCCTGGGCGACGACCGCACCGGCAGCCTGCTGGAGCGCGCCGCCCACCACAGCGATGTGCACACCCCGGCCACCTGCGCCGCCGACGAGCTGGGCGTCATCATCTACACCAGCGGCACCACCGGCCGCAGCAAGGGCGCCATGCTGTCGCACGGCAACATGCTGAGCAATGCCCGGGTGCTGCGCGACTACTGGGGCTGGAAGCCCGATGACGTGCTGATCCACGCGCTGCCCATCTTCCATGTGCACGGCCTGTTCGTGGCCATCCACGGCGCGCTCATCAACGGCAGCCCGATGCTGTGGCTCAACAAGTTCGAGCCGAAGGCGGTGCTGGGCCTGATGTCGCGTGCCACGGTGTTCATGGGCGTGCCCACGCTCTACACCCGGCTGCTGGCCGAGCCCGGCCTGACCCGCGAGGCCGTGGCCGGCATGCGCCTGTTCGTCTCGGGCTCGGCGCCGCTGCTGATCGAGACCTTCCAGGCCTGGCAGGAACGTACCGGCCAGACCATCCTGGAGCGCTACGGCATGAGCGAGACCATCATGCTCACCTCCAACCCCTACGGTGCGGACCCGCGCCACCCCGGCCAGACCGAGCGGCGCGGCGGCACCGTGGGCTTCCCGCTGCCGGGCGTGCAGCTGCGCGTGGTGGACGATGCCGGCCGCCCTGTGGAAACCGGCGAGATCGGCGGCATTCAGGTGCGCGGCCCCAACGTGTTCAGCGGCTACTGGCGCATGCCCGAGAAGACCGCCGAGGAGTTCACCAGCGACGGTTTCTTCAAGACCGGCGATGTGGGCAAGGTCGACGGGCGCGGTTATGTGACCATCGTCGGCCGCAGCAAGGACCTCATCATTTCCGGGGGCTACAACGTCTACCCGGCCGAGGTCGAGAGCGAGCTCAACCAGATGCCCGGCGTGGCCGAGAGCGCGGTGGTGGGTGTGCCGCACCCGGACTTCGGCGAGGTGGGTGTGGCGGTGGTCATTGCCCGCCCCGGCACCGAGCCCGAGCCGCAGGCGCTGATCAATGCGCTCAAGGCCCGGCTGGCCAACTACAAGATCCCCAAGCGCTGTTTCGTGGTGCCCGAGCTGCCGCGCAACACCATGGGCAAGGTGCAGAAGAACCTGCTGCGCGACCAGCACAAGGGCCTGTTCGCCTGAGGCTGGTCAGCCGGCCTGGGTCTCGAGCCGGTGGATCACCCGCCGGCACAGCCACATGCCGGCCACGCCGAAGCCGACCACGCCCAGGCCGTAGCCGGCCAGCACCCCCAGTGCGCCGTGCCACTGGCCACCGAGCGCAATGAACGGGGCCACGCCCAACGTGGCCCGGCCCCAGTTCAGCGCGGTGGAATAGAAGGCGAAGCCCAGGTTGTTGAAGGCCGCGTTGGCCACGAACAGCGCGCCGTTGAACAGGTAGCTGCCGGCCACGAACAGGCAGAAGAACTCGATCAGCTCGGCCGCCTGCCCGGTGGCCCCGAAAGCCGCTGCGATCCAGCCCCGGCCCAGCGCCAGCAGCAGCCACACCGCCAGCACATACACCACCACCAGCTTGAGGCTGTCGTCCAGCGTGCTGCGCAGGCGGTCGTGCCGCTGCGCGCCCAGGTTCTGTCCCATGATCGGGCCGACCGCGCCCGACAGCGCGAACAGCGCCACGAAGGCCATCGGGATGATGCGCACGATGACCGCCCAGGCCGCCACCGCCGCATCGCCGAACGGCGCCATGACGGCGGTCACCATGGCATTGCCCACCGGGGTGGCGAGCTGCGTCAGCACCGCCGGCAGCCCGATGGCCATGTACGGTTTCCAGTGCTGCTGCAGTGTCTGGCGCGTCGGCCAGGCCCAGAGGTGGTGGCGGCGCACCAGCGCGTGCAGGCCGAACACCACCATGGCACCCCGGGCCAGCAGCGTGACCACGGCGGCGCCGTCCAGGCCCCAGCCCAGCGTCAGGATGAACAGCGGGTCCAGGCAGGCCACCACCACGGCCCCGCACAGGGTCACGCCCATGGCCCGGCGGGCATCGCCGGCGGCGCGCAGCAGGGCGCCCAGGCCCATGGCCAGGCCCAGCAGCGGGGCCGAGGGCAGCACGATCCACATGAAGCGCTCGGCCGCCCGCGCCGCTTCGCCCTGGGCACCCAGGGCCTGCAGCATCCAGGGCACCGCCGGCGCCATGAGCAGGGCGCAGACCGCCATCGACAGCGCCATGTAGCCCAGCGAGGCGCCGGCCATCTGCCGCGCCTGCGATGTCTGCCCGGCGCCCAGCGCCCGGGAGGTGAGGGCGGTGGCCGCGATGGCCAGGCCGATGGACAGCGAGGTCAGGAAGAACAGCAGCGTGGCCGCGTAGCCGGCGGCCGCCGTGAGCTCGGGCCGGCCCAGCCGGGCGATGTAGAACAGGTTCAGCACGTCCACCGCGAACAGGGCCAGCAGCCCGACCGACCCGGCGGCCGTCATGGAGGTGACATGCCCCAGCGTGGAGCCGCTCAGGAAGCGGCCACCCGGGGCGGAAGGGGAGCGGGGGTGCGGTGCAGACATGCGGGGCGCATTCTGCGCCCGCCGATCAGCGCAGCACCAGCACCGGGATATTGGCGTGGGTCAGCACCTGCTGGGTCTCGCTGCCCAGCAGCAGCCGCTTGATGCCGCGCCGGCCGTGCGAGGCCATGACGATCAGGTCGCACTTCTGGCGTTTGGCAGTGGCGATGATGGCCTCCGACACCAGGTCGGCCCGGGCCGTGACCGGCTTGACCTTGATGCCGCGCAGCTGGCCCGCCGACTGCACCGCGTTCACCGCGTCCTGGGCCTCGGTCTGCCATTGCTGTTCGATCCGGGCCACCTCGGCTGCGGCCAGGGCCACGCCGCCCTCGAAGTACGACTGCGGGTAGCGCGGCACCACCTTGAGCGCCACCACGCCGGCGCCGGTGATGTCGGCCAGGTCCAGGGCGTGCTGGACGGCCTTCTGGGAGAGTTTGGAGCCGTCGGTGGCCACCAGAATGCGTCGGTACATGTCTGCTCCTGTGTTGGTGTCCGGTCAGCGTAGCGCTCTGGCGTGCGGGTGGCTTGACCTGCATCAAGCCGGCCGCAGATCGGCCGCCTTAAGCTGCGCCCATGACTTCCACCCTGTGGGCGCCGGAACACCGGGGACCGCTCACCGTGACCGACGATTTCCTGGTGCTCGACGACCCGGCCGAGCAGCAGGCCTTCACGCGGCCCGCCGAGCCGGGCGAGACGGCCTGCGAGTCGGTGCTGATGGTGCAGGGCATGTATTGCGCGGCCTGCGCCGACACGGTGGAGTCGGCCCTGGCGCCGCTGCCGGGCGTGCTGGAGGCCCGGGTGCACGCGGCCACGCGGCGGCTGGTGCTGCGCTGGGACCCGGGCGCCACGCAGCTGTCCCGTCTGGCGCGCGCGGTCGGCGAGGCCGGTTACCGCCTGCTGCCCATGGCACAGGCGCTGTCGGTCGACCAGCGACTGAAGGAAACCCGTCAGGCCCTGTGGCGCCTGTTCGTGGCCGGCTTCTGCATGATGCAGGTGATGATGTACGCATGGCCTGCGTACGTCGCCGCGCCGGGGGACATACCGGCCGACATCGACCAGCTGCTGCGCTGGGCCAGCTGGGTGCTGAGCCTGCCGGTGGTGTTTTTTGCCAGCGGCCCGTTCTTCCGCAGCGCCTGGTCCGACCTGAAGCGTGGGCGTGTGGGCATGGACACACCGGTGTCCATCGGCATCCTGGTCACGTTCCTGGCCAGCAGCGCCGCCACCTTCGACCCCACCGGCCCCTGGGGCCACGAGGTGTGGTTCGACTCGCTCACCATGTTCGTGTTCTTCCTGCTGGGCGGCCGGTACCTCGAATTCAAGGCCCGCGACCGCACCGCCGGCGCGCTGGACGCGCTCATGAACCGCCTGCCCGAGACCTGCGAGCGCGAGCTGGCCGACGGTCGCCTGGAGCGGGTGTCGGTGCGGCGGCTGGCCGTGGGCGATGTGGTGCTGCTGCCGGCCGGGCAGGCCTTCCCGGGCGACGGTGTGTTGCTGAGCGAACGCGCCACCGTCGATGAAGCCCTGCTGACCGGCGAATCGCGGCCGGTCGAGCGCACCGCAGGCGAATCGCTGGTGGCCGGCAGCTTCAACCTCGGCGGGCCGGTGCGCCTGCGGCTGAGCGGGCTGGGCCAGGACACGCGCTTTGGCCAGATCGTGCGGCTGATGGAGCAGGCCTCGACCGAAAAACCCCGGCTGGCCTTGCTGGCCGACCGCATCGCTGCGCCCTTCCTGGTGCTGGTGCTGCTGGCCGCCGCCATGGCCGGGCTGGCCTGGTGGCAGGTGGAGCCGGCACGGGCGCTGGGCGTGGCGGTGGCGGTGCTGATCGTCACCTGCCCCTGCGCCCTGTCGCTGGCCACGCCGGCCGCCATGCTGGCCGCTGCCGGCCGGCTGGCCCGGGGTGGCGTGCTGGTGCGCCGGCTGCAGGCCTTCGAGACCCTGGCCGGCATCGACACCGTGGTCTTCGACAAGACCGGCACGCTCACGCTGGACCGGCTCGGCCTGCAGGCGCTGGTGGTGCGGCCGGGGGCCGACCGCAGCGCAACGCTGAACCTGGCGGCGGCGCTGGCGCAGGGGTCGCTGCACCCCGCATCGCGCGCCGTGGTGAGTGCCCGCGAGGCCGATGCCCTGGCATCGGGCGAACCCTTGCCGGCGCTGGTCGACCGCACCGAGCAGGCCGGCCGGGGCATGCAGGCCCGCACCCCCGACGGCCGCACCCTGCGGCTGGGCTCGGCCGCCTTCGCCCTGGCGGGCACCGTGGCGCAGGACGACGGCCAGCCGCCCGAGGCCCCGCGCGTCTGGCTGGCCGACGACCAGGGCTGGCTGGCCACGCTGGTGCTGTCCGAGGTGCTGCGCGACGACGCCCGGGCGGCGGTGCAGGCGCTTCAGGCCCTGGGCGTGCGGTGCTGGCTGCTCTCGGGCGACCGGCAGGCGGCGGCGCGGCAGGTGGCGGGCCGGCTCGGGATCGATCGGGTGGTGGCACAGGCCTCGCCCGAGCGCAAGCTCGACGAACTGGGTGGCTGGCAGCGCGCCGGGCACTGCATTGCCATGGTGGGCGACGGCCTGAACGACGGCCCGGTGCTGGCCCGGGCCGACACCTCGTTCGCGCTCGGCCATGCCGCGCCGCTGGCCCAGGCGCAGTCCGACTATGTCATCCAGAGCGGCCAGCTCATGGACGTGGTGCACACGCTGGTGCTGGCCCGCGCCACCTTGCGCACCGTGCGCCAGAACCTGGTGTGGGCGGCGCTCTACAACGCGGTCTGTGTGCCGCTGGCGCTGGTGGGCTGGATGCCGCCCTGGCTGGCCGGCGTGGGCATGGCGGCCAGCTCGCTGCTGGTCATCGGCAATGCGCTGCGGCTCTCCCGGCCCTGACCTTCAACGGAGTTCCCATGGACATCCTGTACCTGCTCATCCCGCTGTCCATCCTGGTGGTGTTCGGCGTCATCGCCCTGTTCTGGTGGGCCCTGCAGGGTGGCCAGTTCGACAACATCGAGCGCGAGGGCGAACGCATCCTGCGCAACGACTGAACTTTTGCCGGCGGCGCCTGCACGCGGCTTGACCTAAGTCAAGCCGGCCAGGCGCCGCTCTGAAGACACTAGCGACAACACAGAGAGAGGAGTTTTCCCATGTCCGCAAGCCCATCGGCCGCATCCGCGGTCTACAACGACAAGGTGGTGAGGCAGTTCGCCCTCATGACCGTGGTCTGGGGCGTGGTCGGGATGCTGGTCGGCGTGATCATCGCCGCGCAGCTCACCTGGCCCGCCCTGAACTTCGGCATCGAATGGCTGACCTATGGCCGGCTGCGTCCGCTGCACACCAATGCGGTCATCTTCGCCTTCGGCGGCTGCGGGCTGTTTGCGGCCAGTTACTACGTGGTGCAGCGCACCTGCCACACCCGGCTGTTCGCCGGGCCGCTGGCGGCCTTCACCTTCTGGGGCTGGCAGGCGGTCATCGTGCTGGCGGCCATCACGCTGCCGCTGGGCCTGACCTCCGGCAAGGAATACGCCGAGCTGGAGTGGCCGATCGATGTGCTGATCACGCTGGTGTGGGTGTCGTATGCGGTGGTGTTCTTCGGCACCGTGGGCATGCGCAAGGTGCGCCACATCTATGTGGCCAACTGGTTCTTCGGCGCCTTCATCCTGGCGGTGGCGGTGCTGCACCTGGTCAACAGCGCGGCGGTGCCGGTGGACCTGTTCAAGAGCTACTCGGCCTATGCCGGCGTGCAGGACGCGATGGTGCAGTGGTGGTACGGCCACAACGCGGTGGGCTTCTTCCTCACCGCCGGCTTCCTGGGGATGATGTATTACTTCATCCCCAAGCAGGCCGAGCGCCCGGTGTACTCGTATCGGCTGTCGATCGTGCACTTCTGGGCCCTGATCTTCACCTACATGTGGGCCGGCCCGCACCACCTGCACTACACCGCGCTGCCGGACTGGACCCAGTCGGTCGGCATGGCGTTCTCGCTCATCCTGCTGGCCCCGAGCTGGGGCGGCATGATCAACGGCATCATGACCCTCAGCGGTGCCTGGCACAAGCTGCGCGACGACCCGATCCTGCGCTTCCTGATCGTCTCGCTGTCGTTCTACGGCATGAGCACCTTCGAGGGCCCGATGATGTCCATCAAGACGGTCAACGCCCTGAGCCACTACACCGACTGGACCATCGGCCACGTGCACAGCGGTGCGCTGGGCTGGGTCGGGCTGGTGACCATGGGCTCCATGTACTACCTGATCCCGCGCCTGTACGGCCAGAAGAAGATGTACTCGGTGCCCGCCATCGAGCTGCACTTCTGGGTGGCCACCATCGGCATCGTGCTGTACATCGCCGCCATGTGGATCGCCGGTGTCATGCAGGGCCTGATGTGGCGTGCGGTCAACCCGGACGGCAGCCTCACCTACACCTTCGTCGAGTCGGTCAAGGCCAGCTTCCCCTTCTATGTGATCCGCCTGGCCGGTGGCCTGCTGTACCTCGGCGGAATGATCGTGATGCTCTGGAACGTGGTCATGACCGCCCGCAGCGGCCAGGCCGAAGAGGTCCGCGTGCCCGCCCCGCAGCCCGCCCACGCCTGAGTGCACCCGAGGAACAACGACATGGCACAAGCTGACAAACCCACCGGTTTCACCCACGAGCGGATCGAGACCAACAACTTCCTGATGATCGTGCTCATCGTGCTGGTGATCGCGGTCGGCGGACTGGTCGAGATCGTCCCGCTGTTCTTCCAGAAGTCCACCACCCAGCCGGTGGAGGGCCTCAAGCCCTACACCGCGCTGCAGGTGGCCGGGCGCGACATCTATGTGCGGGAGGGTTGCTACAACTGCCACTCGCAGATGATCCGCCCCTTCCAGGCCGAGACGCTGCGCTACGGTCACTACTCGGTGGCCGGCGAATTCGTCTACGACCGCCCGTTCCAGTGGGGCAGCAAGCGCACCGGCCCCGACCTGGCCCGCGTGGGCGGCCGCTACAGCGACGAGTGGCACCGGGTGCACCTGAACAACCCGCGCGACCTGGTGCCGGAGTCCAACATGCCGGCCTACCCCTGGCTGGAGAAGCGCACGGTCAAGGCCGAAGGTCTGCCGCGCCGCATGGAAGTGCTGCGGACCCTGGGCGCGCCCTACAGCGACGAAGAGGTCACGGGCTCGGTCGAGGCCGTCAAGGGCAAGACCGAAATGGAAGCCCTGATCGCCTACCTGCAGGTGCTCGGCACCGCCATCAAGTAAAGGAGTGCCGCCGTGGACATCAATGACCTGCGCAGCATCGTCACCGTGGTGAGCCTGCTCACCTTCCTCGGCATCGTCGGCTGGGCCTGGTCCCGCCGCAACAAGGCCAGCTTCGACGAAGCCGCCCGCCTGCCGTTCCAGGACGAGTGACCCGACAACCGAACCGAGAACCATCATGAGCGACTTCACCCACGACTTCTGGTCCTGGTACGTGGCCGGACTGACCCTGGTCAGCATCATTGCCTGCGCCGTGCTGCTGTGGATCAGCGGCACCACCAAGGTCAAGGCCCATGCCGACAACACCACCGGCCACGTCTGGGACGGTGACCTGCAGGAACTCAACAACCCGCTGCCCAAGTGGTGGGTCTACCTGTTCATCATCACCGTGGTGTTCGCCATCGCGTATGGCGTGCTCTACCCCATGTTCGGGCAGTACAAGGGGGTTCTGGGCTGGTCCTCGCAAGGCCAGCACACGGCCGAGGTGAAAAAGATGCAGGAGGCCATTGCCCCCATCTATGCCGCCTTCCGCGCCCAGTCGCCCGAGCAGCTGGCGGGTGACGCCCAGGCCATGGCGGTGGGCGAGCGCCTGTTCCAGAACAACTGCGCCCAGTGCCACGGCTCGGACGCCCGTGGCGCCCGAAGCTTCCCCAACCTGACCGATGGCGACTGGCTCTACGGCGGCACCCCGGCCGACATCAAGACCACCCTCATGGAAGGCCGCAACGGCGTGATGCCGCCCATGGCCGCCGCCGTCGGTGCGCCCGACGACGTGCGCAACCTGGCCCACTATGTGCTGAGCCTCTCGGGCAGCCCGCACGACGCGGTCAAGGCGGCCGTGGGCAAGAGCAAGTTCGGCGCCTGCGCCGCCTGCCACGGCATGGACGGCAAGGGCAACACCGCCATGGGCGCCCCCAACCTGACCGACAACATCTGGCTGCACGGCTGGGGCGAGGAGGCCGTGGTGCGCGCTGTGACCAACGGCTTCAGCAACCAGATGCCGGCCCAGATGGGCAAGCTCAATGCCGACCAGATCCAGGTGCTGACCTCGTATGTCTGGGGCCTGTCGAACAAGCCGGCAGCGCGCTGAAAGCCCATTGCCGGACCGCTCCATGACCGACCGCAAGACCATCATCCCCATCGTGCCCGTGGCCGCGACGGCCACCGGCGACGACGAGGTGATGGTCTCGCTCTATGCCTCGCGGCAGAAGATCTACCCGCGCTCGGTGTCCGGCCTGCTCTCGCGCTGGCGCTGGGCACTGGTGTGGATCACCCAGCTGGTGTTCTACGGCCTGCCGTGGCTCAGCTGGAACGACCGGCAGGCGGTGCTGTTCGACCTGGAGGCGCGGCGCTTCTTCATCTTCAACCTGGTCCTGTACCCGCAGGACTTCATCTACCTCACCGGCCTGCTGGTGATCTCGGCCCTGGCCCTGTTCCTGTTCACGGCGGTGGCCGGGCGGTTGTGGTGCGGCTATGCCTGCCCCCAGACGGTCTACACCGAGATGTTTCTGTGGATCGAGAAACAGGTGGAGGGCGACCGTTCGGCCCGCCAGCGGCTGGACCAGGCGCCCGCGAGCCTGAACAAGGTCGGCCGCAAATCGCTCAAGCACGGTTTGTGGCTGGCCCTGTCGGTCTGGACCGGTTTCACCTTTGTCGGTTACTTCACCCCGATCCACGAGCTGGCCGGCCTGGTGGCCAGCCTCTCGCTCGGGCCGTGGCAGACCTTCTGGATCGCGTTCTACGGCCTGGCCACCTACGGCAACGCCGGCTTCCTGCGCGAGCAGGTCTGCAAGTACATGTGCCCCTATGCGCGCTTCCAGAGCGCCATGTTCGACCGCGACACCATGATCGTCACCTACGACGAGCACCGTGGCGAACCGCGCGGCGCGCGCAGCCGCAAGGCCGACCCCGCCACGCTGGGCCTGGGCAGCTGCGTGGACTGCACCCTGTGCGTGCAGGTGTGCCCGACCGGCATCGACATCCGCAACGGCCTGCAGTACGAATGCATCGGCTGCGGCGCCTGCATCGACGTCTGCAACGATGTGATGGACAAGGTCGGCTACCCGCGCGGGCTGATCCGCTACGCCACCCAGAACGGCATGGACCAGGGCTGGAGCCGGGCGCAGATGCTGCGCCGGGCCCTGCGCCCGCGCGTGCTGGTCTACACGGCCATCCTGGGTGCCATCACGCTGGCGGTGCTGGGCAGCCTGTTCCTGCGCACGCCGCTGAAGGTCGACGTCATCCGCGACCGCGGCGCATTGGCCCGCATGGTGGAGCAGGGCCGGATCGAGAACGTCTACCGGTTGCAGATCATGAACGCCACCGAATCCACGCAGCGCTACCGGGTCACGGTCGAGGGGCTGCAGGGCATTGCGCTGGCGCCCCAGCCCGATGTGGTGGTGGAGGTCCAGCCCACCGAGGTCCGGGCCGTGGGCGTGAGCGTGCAGATTCCACCTGGCGCAGCGGCCACCGGCTCGCACCCGATCGAATTCGACATCCGCGCCATCGACCAGCCCGACCTGGGCGTGAGAGAACCCTCCACCTTCATCGTGCCGCGCTGACGCGGCCCACCTAGACACCACCATGAACACTGCTGCCCGCACCGAACCGACCCGATCCGAGCCCTGGTGGCACGTCAAGGCCATGTGGCTGGTGGTCGGCGGACCGCTGCTGGTCGTGGTGGCCAGCCTGATCACGGTGGTGATCGCGGTGAAGAACCCCGACCCGGTGCTGGACAAGACCGCCTACGAGCGCGACCTGGCCGCCGCCCGTGCCCTGAGCGGACCGGAGCGCGAAGCGGCGCTGATCAAGCTGCAGCCGGCCCACCAGGCGCGCAACCACGCGGCCGCGCCGGTGGTGCCGCAGGACCGCTGAGCCGGGGAGGGCACATGACCGCACGCACGACCGAGCGCATGACCGCACGCACCTGGCTGATCGTGGGCTGGCCGGCCTTTCTGGTGGCCGGCGTGCTGGAGATGGTGGTGTTTGCCATGGTCGACCCGGGCGACCTGCACACCTTCGGGGGCGGCCGCATCGGCCTCTCGCCCCAGGCGGTCTACACGCTGGCCTTCTTCGTGTTCTGGGGCGCCACCGCCGTGGCCGGTGCGCTGACCCTGATGCTGTCCCGCCCGGCCGACGACATCAACCGCGCCGGCTGATCGCGCAGGCTGACCCCGCCGGCGTGCGCGGCCTCAGAGGCAGCTGCGCGAGTTGACGATCTGCTTGAGCGCTTCGGTGTCCTTGATGTGCACATAGCGCTGCTTGACGTCGATGATGCCGTCCTCCACGAACTTCGAAAACGTGCGGCTCACCGTCTCCAGCTTCATGCCCAGGTAGCTGCCGATTTCCTCGCGGGTCATGCGCAGGATCACCTCCGACTGCGAGAAACCCCTCGCGTGCAGGCGCTGCACCAGGTTCAGCAGGAAGGCCGCCAGCCGCTCCTCGGCACGCATGCTGCCCAGCAGCAGCATGACGCTGTGGTCGCGCACGATCTCGCGACTCATGATCTTGTGCACATGGTGCTGCAGCGTGGTGAATTCACGCGAGAGCTGCTCCACCTCGTCGAACGGCATGACGCACACCTCGGCGTCTTCCAGCGCAATGGCGTCGACCGAATGGCGGTCATTGACGATGCCGTCCAGCCCGATGATCTCGCCCGTCATCTGGAAACCGGTCACCTGGTCGCGGCCGTCGGGCGTGGTCACGCAGGTCTTGAAGAAGCCGGAGCGCACCGCATAGAGCGAGCTGAAGCGGTCGCCCGCGTTGAACAGCGCCGTCCCCCGCTTGATGCGGCGACGGGTCGAGATGATGTGGTCAAGCTTGTCCATTTCTGCCTCGTTCAGCCCCATGGGCAGGCAGAGTTCGCGCAGGTTGCAGCTGGAACAGGCGACCTTGATGGCTTGAGCGTCCATAAGCGGGTCGTGATTTTTGCGAGAGATTACCCGATGCACCGGGGGGTGTCGATGCAAGTGCACCACGGCAGTGCGGATTCTGGCGATCGCGCCGGCTCTTGATCCGTGTCAATACGGCCCGGGGCCCTTGGGATCACAGTGCGTCCAGACGAGGAAGAACTGAGGAAGAACTGAGGAGCAATGCCCGTGAGCCACGCCATCCCTGACGACCTGCTGCAACGCTTCGACGTGCCGGGTCCCCGCTACACCTCCTATCCGACGGCGGACCGTTTTGTCGAAGCCTTCAGCGAGTCCGACTACACCCAGGCGCTGGAGCAGCGCCGCGCCGGCTCCATGGCGCTGCCGCTGTCCATCTATGTGCACATACCGTTCTGCGAATCGGTCTGCTACTACTGTGCCTGCAACAAGGTCATCACCCGGCACCATCGCAAGGCGGCCGAGTACCTGCGCTACCTCTCGCGCGAAATGGAGCTGCAGGTGCAGCACCTGGGGGCCGGGCAGTCGGTCTCGCAGCTGCACCTGGGCGGCGGCACGCCGACCTTCCTGTCGGACGAGGAGCTCTCCGACCTGATGCACATGGTCCGCCGCCACTTCAACCTGGTGGCGGGCGGCGAGTACTCGGTCGAGGTCGACCCGCGCACCGTCACCCGCGAGCGGCTGGAGGTGCTGCACCGGCTGGGCTTCAACCGGCTGAGCTTCGGCGTGCAGGACTTTGACCCGGCGGTGCAGAAGGCGGTGCACCGGGTGCAGCCGGCCGAACAGGTGTTCGCGCTGGTGGAGGCGGCCCGGCAGATCGGTTTCGAGTCGGTCAATGTCGACCTGATCTACGGCCTGCCGCTGCAGACGCCGGAGTCGTTTGCCCGCACGCTCACCCAGGTGTCGCTGCTGCGGCCCGACCGCATTGCCCTGTACGCCTATGCCCACCTGCCCAGCCGCTTCAAGCCGCAGCGCCGCATCCTGAGCGCCGAGCTGCCCAGCCCGGGCGACAAGCTGGCCATGCTCTCGGCCTCGCTCGATGCGCTGGGCGATGCCGGCTATGTGTACGTGGGCATGGACCATTTCGCCCTGCCGGACGACGCCCTGGCCGTGGCCAAGCGCCAGGGCCGCCTGCACCGCAACTTCCAGGGCTACAGCACTCGGCCCGACTGCGACCTGATCGCGCTCGGCGTCTCGGCCATCGGCCGCGTCGGCGCCACCTACAGCCAGAACGCCAAGACGCTGGAGGAGTACTACGACCTGCTCGACCAGGGGCGCCTGCCCATCGTGCGCGGCCTGGCGCTGAACCGCGACGACCTGCTGCGCCGCGCGGTCATCATGTCGATCATGTGCCAGGGCGAGCTGTCGTTCGAATCCATCGACCTGGGCCACCTGATCGACAGCCGAACCTACTTCGCCCGCGAGTTCATCGCCCTGCGGCCGCTGGCCGAGGCCGGGCTGGTCGAGCTCGACGACAGCGGGCTGCAGGTCACGGCGCGCGGCTGGTACCTGGTGCGGGCCATCGCCATGGTGTTCGACCGCCACCTGCAGACCGACCGGGACCGGGCGCGGTTCTCGAAGATCATCTGAGCGGCATCGCGGCTACAGTTTCCCCATGCAGACATCCATGGCCTTCACGGCCCTGTTCATGGGCCTGGTGGGCGGCCCGCACTGTGTGGCCATGTGCGGGGCCGCCTGTGCCGGCATCGCCCGGGCGTCCAACGGCCGGGGTACCCGCGCGCTGCTGACCTTCCAGGCCAGCCGCATGGCGGGTTATGCGCTGTTCGGCGCGTTCGCGGCCGGTTCGGTGCAGGGGCTGGCCTGGCTGGGCACCCACACCGCCGTGCTGCGCCCGGTCTGGACCAGCTTCCATGTGGCGGCCCTGCTGCTCGGGCTGGTGCTGCTGGTGCGGGCGCGCCAGCCGGCCTGGATCGACGGCCTGGGGCAGGGCATCTGGCGCCGGGCCCGGCCGCTCATGACCCGGCTGGGGCCCCGTGCGCCGGTGGTGCTGGGCATGGGCTGGGCGCTGATGCCGTGCGGGCTGCTCTACTCGGCCCTGCTGGTGGCCTCGCTCACGGCCGATGCGCTGGAGGGCGCGACGGTGATGGCGCTGTTCTCGCTGGGCACCTCGGTGTCGCTCACCGCCGGCCCGTGGCTGCTGCTGCGCCTGAAGGACGCGCGCTCCGGTGCCTGGGGCATCCGGCTGGCCGGGCTGGCGTTGCTGGTGACGTCCGGCTGGGCCTTGTGGATGGGCATCACCCAGCCCACCGGCCTGTGGTGCGCCTGAGCGTCAGCCGCGCGAACGCTGCGGCAGCGTGGCCAGCACCAGCCCCAGCAGGGCGATGCCGAAGGCCAGCAGCTGCAGCGGCGTGAGCCGCTCGCCCATGAACAGCACGCCGATGGCGGCCGCGCTGATGGGCAGCATGATGGTGAAGACGCCGGCCTGCGAGGCCGGCACGGTGCGCAGGCCGGTCATCCACAGCCAGACCGTCCAGACGCTGGCGGCCAGCCCGTAGAACACCAGCAGCAGCCACATCGGCGCCTGCACCGCGGCAAAGTCGAACGACAGCGCGGCCCACAGCCCCATCGGCGTGACCAGCGCCAGCCCCACCATATTGATGAGCGCCGAAATGCGGCGCGGCCCCAGGCCGTCGGTCAGGCGCTTGCCGATGACCACATACGACGCCTCGCACACCACGGCCGCGAACACCAGCAGGTTGCCCAGCCAGGCCAGCGAGCC